>Ga0207695_10000110_pt1 | contig 250079 bp, 196 predicted proteins | sample KBSC54metaG_FD_184354 | JGI IMG/M metagenome (GOLD analysis project Ga0207695, IMG submission 184354) | Corn rhizosphere microbial communities from Kellogg Biological Station, Michigan, USA - KBS C5-4 metaG (SPAdes) (version 2) | ecosystem: Host-associated > Plants > Roots > Rhizosphere >...
CCTGGTCTGCGATGCTGCCTCTTCCCGTCAGCTCGTTCAGCAGCCGTTCTTCCCCATCCTGTTCATCTTTTATATTCGCAAAATTGCCTCGTCCCAACCGCGCAAAGGCAGGCAATTCCGAATGGATACTATCTTCCAGCCCCACGCCCACGCAGGAAAGGTAAATGCCGTCCTTGCTTTGCCGCGTGATATAGTCCGCCATTTCGTTTTCGACAGAGGCGGTGTTGCAGATGTCCCCGTCGGTCATCAGTATGATCCGGTTGTTACCACCGGGTATCCGCTGATGCTGCGCCACCTGGTAAGCCAGCCTTAGCGCCTGTTCCCCCGGCGAAGGCCCCTCGGGTTGCAGCTGCTCGATCGCGTCGATGATCCTGCTCTTCTCCGATCCCGGTATGCCCGCCAGGACGTTTATCCCCGCGCCGTACACGACGATGCTGATCGTATCGATATCCCGCAGATTGCGAACCAGGGGCCGTATCCCTGCTTTGATCAACGGAAGTTTGTTGGGCATATCCATGGAACCGGACGCATCGATCAGCAGCACGATATTGGCCGGAGGCAGCCGCGTCATATCCGTCTTTCCCGTCTGTATATTCAGAAAAAGCAACCGGTGTCCGTTGTTCCAGGGACAGGACAGCAGCGCGGAAGAGCAGTGAAAGAGTTCCCCTGCACGCGGTTCGCCTTGTTTCCAATCGAAATAATCCAGCATTTCCTCGATCTTCACCGCATCGGCAGGGACGGGAGTCCCCATTTCCAGGAAACGCCGGATAATGCTATAGGACAGCCCGCCGCAATGTCCCGAAAAGGATACCGTTGCCGGCTCGGTCACAAAGGGATTTTCGACCAGGCTGCTGCGGAGACCGCTTGCACCCGGATAGGATACATTGCCGCCGCCCGAGATCAGGGAGATCAACCCGTCCTCCGCAGTCGCCGAAGGAAGTTTCTCCTTCAGCGTTACCTGCATGAAGTCTGTCGATCGGATGGCGGTGCTATACGGTTCGTAACCGTCATGAACGAAAACCAGGGTGTCTTCGGATTTATGCGAGACGATGGAGAAATCACCGTCTACCCCTGTCAGATAGACCGTTCCGGTGGAGCGCACCGTTATGGTAACATGTTGCAGCTTGTCACCGTGCAATCCTTGTACTTCGCCGGTGAAATAATACTGGGCCGAGGCACAGGAATGCCCCACGACGAGGAATAATATTAGGGCACTCCGTACCAAATGGTAAGTCTTCGCCTTAAAGTTAAGCAAAATATATGCCTCGTCCTAGTCGGTGCGGAGACTCTTTGCGGGATTGGCTATCGCTGCCTGGACCGCCTGCCACCCCACCGTCAGCCACGCGAGCAGCGCAGCCGAGAAGCCGGCCAATCCAAATATCCACCAGGCCATATCTATCCTGTATGCAAAATCGGCCAGCCATCGCTGCATGGCATACCAGGCCAGCGGCGCCGCGATGAGAAAGGCCACCAGGACCAGACCCAGGAAATCCCTCGAGAACATACCGACGATCTGTTCTATGGACGCCCCCAATACCCTTCGTATTCCGATCTCCCTGATCCGTTGCTTCGCGGCCAGCATGGCCAGCACCAGCAGACCCAGGCACGAGATCACGATGGCCAGGGCTGCAAAACATACGGTAAGCCCCGAGATGATCGTCTCGCTTCGGTACAGCCTCCTGTATTCTTCATCAACGAACTGGTAAGAAAAAGCATACCCGGGATTCACCGCCTTGTATACTTTCTCCAGGCTGGCGAGCGCCTCGCGGGTCTGCCCTGGCTTCGTACGGGTTATGATCAATCCGAAATCTTCGTATTCCTTGACATCGAAAAGGATCGGCAGGATACGCTCGCGCAGCGAACCGGTGTGAAAATCCTTCAGCACGCCGACAATATGCCCCTTCTTCTTCCAGGCCGATACCCATTTCCCGATCGGGTCGTTCAACCCCATTTCCCTGACGGCCTCCTCATTGACCATGAAGGCATCCGCAGAATCCGTGGTAACGTTTCGCGAGAAATCCCTCCCCTTGACGACGTCCATTTTCATCAACCGGACGAAGTCATAACCAACCGAAGCCGGTTTGACCCCCACCTCGTCGTTGGGCCCCTTGCCTTCCCACCGGATAGAAGTGTCTGACACCACGAATTCCATGTTCTGAATGGCTTCGGTACACCTGTCGACCATTTCGATCCCGGGCAGCCGGGAAGCCAGCTGCTTGAACAACAGGTAATTCTTTTCCCTGATCAGACCGCCGTCTATTCTTACATAGATCAGGTTCTCCCGGTCATAACCCAGCCGGGCCCGTTGTACGTAGCTTACCTGGCGGGTGATGACCAGCGTGGCGATGATGAGTACGATCGACAACACGAACTGAAAGACGGTCAGGGATTGACGGAACCGGATAGCGCCCGGCGAAAACCTTACGACGCCCTTCAAAATTCGGATAGGCTTCAGCGATGAAAGATACAATGCGGGATACGATCCGGCTATGGCTCCGGTGACGACGACGAGCGTCAACGACGATATCCAGAAGAATGGCCGGAAAAAGGGGATGCCCATTTGCTTGCCTGTAAATGTATTGAAGACAGGGAGCAAAGACACCACGATAACGAGCGAAAGGAGAAAAGACAAAAAAGCGAACACCATAGCCTCGCCGAGGAACTGCGTTATCAGGGGACCCCGCGTCGAGCCCACCACCTTTCGTAACCCTACTTCTCTGGCACGGGAAACGGATCGCGCCGTCGCGAGGTTCATAAAATTTACACAGGCGATCAGCAGGATGAAAACGGCAATACCGCTGAACAACCGCACATAGGTTATCCTGCCCGTCACCGGTTCCCCATTCACGAAAGTATCGTGGAGGTAGCGATCTCCGAAATGCTGGAGACCGATCTGCTCCGTGACGCCTTTCGGTTCTTCCATTCTGGACCGGGCCAGGCGATTGAGACCAGCCGCTACGGAGACAGGATCCGCATTATCGGCCAACCGCAGATAGGTGTCGAAATTACCCGATGCATATTCGAGCAAACCCGTTTCCTGCGCGGCCCATGGAAGCAAAAAATCGAATTGGAGTGAGCTCTGCGCAGCTATATTCTCGAAGACCGCCGTCACGGAGAAATTCAAGCGGTTCTCATACCTAAGTGTTTGGCCGATGGCTTTCCCCGGGCTGCCGAAAAAAACTTCCGCCATCTTACGGGATATGGCGATGCTATGAAGATCCGCCAGCGCCGTTTCGGGTCTTCCTTCGATCAGTGGGAAGCTGAACACGTTAAAGAAATCCGCTGTCGCCCGCGAGCCGCTCATCCGGATTATCTTATCCCTCCACTGGAAAGATTCCGGGTGCCCCCAGGGCAGCACATATCCCTTTTCATAAAGGACCACATCGCGCACCCCTGCGATTTCCGATGCCGCATCCTGCAGCGCAAAGACCCGCTTTTTATTGGCATAGTCGTAATACACCGGCGTATTATACGAACCATCGATCCTTCCGTTGGATGAGACCGAAGTATACGCCATATACAGCCGTTGCCCGCCCGTATGAAAATTATCCATGGCCTGCTCGTCCCGGACCCATAAAAGGATGAACAGACAGCAGGTCAAACCTAACGCCAGCCCGAAAATATTGATGGCAGCATAGGTTCGATGACGGGTGATATGGCGCCAGGCCGTCTTCCAGTAATTTTTCAGCATACCGGGAATTTCCAATAAGGATACCAGTTTGATGCCTCTTTTCCAGCAAGTTGAGAACCAAATTTTTATCTCAACGATCGGCGCCGCCCATGTCCGGAATCGATACATCAGGTGTTCGGAGAAGCATGTCCCCGCGCTTCCGCATGGCCGGGTTGAACCAATTGAACAGGGCGACTGCTACGAGGATGATCCCATAAGATACCACCTGCTGCAGATCGACTTTCTCCCCGAAGACCGATATCGATAAAGCAAAGCCCACGAGCGGATTGATGTTCAGCAGGATCCCCACGGTGGACGATCGAAGACCCTTCAGCGCATAAAGGTTCAGGAACAACGGGAAAATGGTAAAACAAATGGCAATAACGGCGATCAGGATATAGAATCGGGTCTCTTGCGGTCTCGGTCCGTGATAGTGCGGATATACCACGAGCAGCAGCAAGGCGGAAAAAAGCACCTGTCCGCTCAGCAGCAGGAAACGATCCGCTCCATAGTCCTTCCGCTGGCTCACGAGATAACACGCATAGGAAAAGGCGACTACGATGCTGTACAACAGGTCTTTCCCATGATCCAGCGCAAGGATGCCGCAACCGGCTGCGCTGAGCAGCACGGCGAACCACTGCCCCCGGGTGAGCCGTTCTTTCAGGATCAGCCAGGCCAGCACCGTCGTCAGCACCGGGCATACCAGGTAAGCGAATGCGGATACCCTGACACTGACGTTATTGACGACATAGATGTAAGAGAACCAATTGCCCGTCAGAAAAAGACCTCCGCCGAAGAGCTGGAATAACAGCGCCCGCTTGTCACGCCGGGGCAGAGCCGAAAACAAACGCCGGTTCTCCACCCACACCTTTCTGCGTAGCAGGGCGCTCACCGGCAGCATCAGCGCCGCGCTCAGAAAAACCCGGTAGAACAGGATATCCAACGCGGCATAATTTGCCAACGGCCGCAAGACCAGGCTAAAAAATCCCCAAATCGTGAAGGCTCCGATCGCCGCCGCATAATAAGTAATGGGCTTCATACGTTTGCAAAAATGGGGATTTTATATTATCTTCATCCCAAATTCAATACCTAATGCCAAACCTCTACCCTGGCATCAAACCGCTGTACCCTGGTGGACAAAGGCTCGTATGTCTATGTCTCGTTGCATTTCTTCCCAGTCTGGCTTTTGCGCAACCTACGATAAGTTCGGTCTCTCCGCTCAACGGTCCCGTTGGTACAACGGTGACGATCACCGGAAATAATTTCAACGCTGCGACTTCGGGAAATATCGTCTATTTCGGTTCCGTACAGGCGCAGGTAACCGCCGCCACCCCGACCAGCCTCACTGTCACGGTACCCGCCGGCAATAACTACCAGCCGGTGACGGTAACCACGAGCGGTCTGACCGGTTATTCCTGGTCGCCCTATATCACCAGCTTCTTAGATACCGGGCAATTCAAACCAACGGCTTTTTCATCGCGTTTGGATTTACCCATCGGTAACGGGCCGCAAAGCATCTTCTCCATGGACCTCGACGGCGACGGCAAACCCGATCTCATGACGGCGAACGGCGATTCCAATAACGTAGAAGTGTATCACAATACGAGCACGCCGGGAACCGCCTCATTTGTCCTGCAGATCGACTCTATCCTTCCCGCGGGCAACTACCCGGTAGGCATCACGGCCGGCGATCTCGACGGGGATGGCAAACCGGAGGTAGTCGTCACCAATTTCGGCTCCAACCAGCTGGTCGTTTACCGAAATACCAGCACTCCCGGCACGATATCCTTTGCCCCGGCCGTCTATTATACGACCGGCGGCTATACCCTGAGCGTTACCATCGGGGATTGTAACGGCGACGGCAAACCGGACATCGCGGTCGCCAGCGCGGTCGACGGCATCGTTTCGGTATTCGTCAATAGCAGTACGACGGGCAATCTCTCATTCCCGACGAGAACGGATCTGACGGCGCCATCCGGCGGATTTCCGATCAGCGTTGTCATAAGTGACATCGACGGGGACGGAATGCCCGATCTGGCCTGCGTCAATGCAGTGGCCTCCACTGTTTCCGTGTTCCGCAATACCGGAACGCCCGGCGGTGCGCTTTCCTTTGCGACCAATGTGGATTTTGCTGTCGGCAACACGCCTACGCAGCTCGTAGCCGGAGACTTGGATGGAGACGGCAAGCCGGACATCGCTACGACCAATTCCAGCGATCTCACCCTTTCATTGCTTCGCAATACTACCACGGGCAGCGCCATTTCTTTTTCCCGCGCACCCGACGTCCCGCAACCCAATGGCCCCTGGTCCCTGGTGATGGCCGACTTCGACGGAGATCTCAAGCCCGATCTCGCCAGTGTCAACCAGTTGACCAACACCGTGTCGATCTTCCGTAATAGCAGCACCACCGGTACCGTTGCGGTCGCCGCCAATGTCGACTACCCCGTCGGTTTTGTGCCCTGGTTCATCACCTCCGCAGATTATGACGGTGACGGCATGCCCGATCTCGCCACTATTAATAATACGGCCGCTACCGTTTCCGTGCTCCTCAATACGTCTTCTTCTAAACCGGTGATCACCTCCTTTACCCCGAAGACCGGCGGCGCCGGGACCGTGGTAACGATCGTCGGTGTCAATCTGAGCAGCACCACGGCCGTCAGTTTCGGCGGCACGGCTGCCACGGGTTTCACGATCGTTTCTTCCGACACCATCCAGGCGACGGTCGGCAGCGGCGCAAGCGGGGCCGTTTCGGTCGTCACACCCGCCGGTGCGGCCAACCTCAGCGGTTTCACATATGGTCTGCCAATCCCCGCGATCACGGGTTTCTCGCCCGATTCGGGTACCACCGGCACCACGGTATTGATCCATGGTTCCAGCCTCAGCGGCGTGACCACCGTCACTTTCGGCGGCGTCGCAGCGAATTTCTCTATCCTGTCGGATACGGTGGTCTCGGCTGTCGTCGGCTCGGGGGCTTCGGGCAATGTCGTCGTCACCGCACCGGGAGGACCGGCGTCGATGCCCGGCTTTCTCTATACGGCTCCTCCACCCCCCCACTTTACATTCAACTCATTCTCGCCGTCCAGTGGCACCACGGGAACCAACGTCCTCATCAAGGGAACGGGTTTGCTGAACATCGCCAGCGTTACGTTTGGCGGCGTCTCGGCTTCCAATATCTCCGTGCTCTCGGATTCGATGGTCACCGCTACGGTCGGAACAGGCGCCAGCGGTGAGGTCATCATCACCAGCAACAGCAGCGCAATCGATTCGCTGCCCGGATTCGCCTATACGGCCCCCACACCCCCGCCGCCACCGCCACCCAGTATCAAGCTGCTTTCTTTTACACCCGATTCCGGCAGTTCCGGAACATCCGTCACCATCAGGGGCGCTAATCTCAAAGGCGCTACGGGAGTAAGTTTCGGCGGGGTCCCCTCGCTTGCCTTCAGCGTAATATCCGATTCACAGATCGTAGCTATCGTCAGCACCGGCGCCACAGGTTCGGTCAAAGTCGCCAACTCCACTTCGATCGATTCGCTCAATGGTTTCGTTTACCTGGCCGATACGGCAAAACCGCCCCCTTCGAAAGCCTTTCAGTTGTTGAGCTTCAGCGGGGCGTTGAATAGCAACCAGCCGCAATTGAATTGGATGGTGCAGGACGATGCCGCTATATCCTATTATGCCGTCGAACGCAGCATGGACAGTCTCCAGTTCCTTATCATCGGTACAGTGCCTTCCATACGATCCAATGGGGCAAACCATGCGTATTCGCTGACGGACCAGGCTCCCGCAAAGGGGATCAGTTACTACAGGCTCCGGATGCAGGACACTACTGCGGCCTACACCTATAGCTATACGATCTCGCTGCAGCTGACACCATTGCCCGTCCACCCCAATCCGGTGAAATACGGGTTCTTCTACGTGGACCTGCCCACGACCGACAGCCCTTCGAAATTCGAGCTATCCGATCTGTCGGGCAAGGTACTGCAGACCATCAGCGAGCCGGCAGGCCTTTCACGCGTGCAGATCAATGTGCCCGGACTGTCCAATGGCACCTATCTGCTCAGTTGGACCAATGGAAAACGCACGGCCCGTCAGGCTATCGTCGTGCTGAGTCCATAGCGACCCGGTGCCGCTCACGTTTTTATAACCCGTATGCACTATTTTACCCAAAGTTGCATACCTTGTAACGTTGTTCAGAAAGATTGCGACCATATCGTTATTGACTTTTCTGTTTTTCAATTGGGTAGGTTACTGGCTTTTCATTTCCTGGTTCGAAAGCCATGAAAACGCTCATTGGATAGCCAGGCTGGATAAAGACCAGTTCGACGAGGACCAGCTGATCGTGCTGAAGGTGTCGGCGTCAGGTATCCCTTACTCGAACCCATCGGCCTCATTCGAACGCACAGAAGGAGAGATCGAAGTGGGTAATACCCGTTACCGGTTCGTTCGTAAAAGAGTGTTCAACGATTCGGTTGAATTTGTATGCATCGCCGACAGGGAGACCGCCCGGCTCCGCAAGGCTAAGAACGATATTTTACGGCTGGTGACCGGCGTACCCGATACCGGCGGCCATGGGAAGTCCTCTTCGAGGACCGCGCAAGTCCTGCTGAATGCCTTCTGGCAGGGTATCCCGGCATTCTGTATCGGCCATTTTTCCGCAGGCCCCGCTTCCGGAGGGATAAGCCAGGTGGCCGCCACCTGTCCCGGACATACGCGAATCGGCAAACAACCGCCGAGAATGACGCCCGCTCTGCCGGATATTCTGTTTCCTACTATTTAACTCAAAATACCTCCTCGATAAATCATGACACGTTTTCTTCTTATCGCCTGTCTGGCGATCGGTTTTTCCGCATGTCATTCCAGCAATGATTACGACAAGATATTCAAGGACCCCAATTTATACTGCAGCACGGTGCACCAGCTGAACACCGTCGTTATGGGCAACAATTTCGGCCCGATCGTGGCTTCACGCAACTACCTGTATGCCGCCGTGGCCGGCTATGAGGTCATCGCCGCAGGCTATCCCGACCGTTTCCGGTCGATGGCAGGTCAACTCCACGGTCTGCAATCCGTGCCACAGCCTGCCCCCGGAGAAAAGATCAATTTCGGCCTGGCATCCCTGCTCGCTTACTGCAAGCTCGGCGAGGCCGTCACCTTCCCCGAAGGCAGCATGCGCACCTGGGTCGACAGCCTCAAACAGCTGGCCAAAGACCATGGCATGCCCTCCGATATGTTCGACAATTCCGTCACCTATGCCGATACCGTCTCTTCGGCGATCATGGCCTGGAGCAAGAAAGACCGGTATCTGCAGACCCGCGGCGCCCCGGAATACATGGTCAACGATTCCCCCGGCCGCTGGGTTCCCACCCCGCCGGCCTACACCCCGGCCATGGAACCCCATTGGAGCGAGATCCGCTACCTGGTCATGGACAGCATCAGCCAGTTCATGCCGCATCCGCCCTATAAGTTCGATGTAACCGATAAAAAGGCGCCCTATTACCAGGAAGTGAAAAAAAGCCAGAACATCGTGGACAGCCTTACACCCGAACAGACGTGGATTGCCGATTTCTGGGACGACAACCCCTTCAAGCTGAACGTATCCGGTCACCTCATGTTCGGCACGAAAAAGTTCTCGCCCGCAGGACATTGGATGGGCATAGTGGGTATCGTTACCCAAAAGCAGGGCGACGACTATCCGACTACCGTTGCCGCCTATGCGAAGACGGCGGTGGCGCTTTTCGACGCCTTTATCCAGTGCTGGAATATTAAATACATCTACAATACCGAGCGGCCGGAGACCGCGATCAACAAGTACATCGATCCGAATTGGCGGCCGCATCTCCAGACGCCTCCCTTCCCGGAATACACCTGCGGACATTGCACCATCTCCGCCGCCGCAGCAGAGGCGCTGTCGAGCGTGGTTGGCGACAACGTCGCCTTTACCGATACCACCGAGCTGGAATTCGGGATCAAAAGCCGGTCGTTCCCCAGCATACGCGCGGCATCCGACGAGACGTCCAGGAGCCGCTTCTACGGCGGTATTCATTATGAATACTCCACGATCGTCAGCCGTCAGATGGGCATCGATATCGGCAAACTCGTTGCAGACCGCGTCCGACTTAGAAAGTAGCGCATCGCCCCGGCCTTTGCTACGGCCGGGGCTTTTTCATTTCAATGCGAATGCAAAATATTTTCCTCCCCAAATACCGCCCTTGCCACCCCCATCGGCAATAGCGATATACTGCCGGCCATCTACCGAATAGGTGATCGGTGTAGCATAAGCGCCCGCCGGTAACTGGAATTCCCACACGATCTTCCCCGTCGATTTGTCGAAAGCACGCAGCTTGCCGTCCCTCGTCCCCGCGATAAACACCAGCCCCCCTGCGGTCACCAGCGGTCCACCATACGAGTCGGTCCCCGTGACGGGCACCCCTTTCGCCGTCAGCTCGGGATACTCTCCCAATGGCACCCGCCATACATATTCTCCCGTATTGAGATCGATCGCGTTCAGCGTCCCCCAGGGCGGTTTCACGGCGGGATAACCGCTATCGTCGGTGAATGGCTGCCATACTTTTATCAGGTAATCCGGCCGGTACGGGAATTCCCCCGAAGGCGCCGCCGCTTTCTCTGTCTCCCTATGCCCCTCCCCCACTTCCCAGGGCTTCAATAAATATTCCGCTATCCGCTGCCGCTGTCCCTCCGTCAGCTGCGTGAACGCAGGCATCTTCCCGCTGCCGCTCCGGATCAGATCCGCTATATCTTCCGGCGTCCGCCGGCGACCCACCCGCCGCAGATCGGGGAACTTCCCGGGATTTCCCTTCCGATCCGCCCCGTGACACGCGGCGCAATTGACGATATAGAGCCCTTTACCCGCTGCCAGGCCGGCCACCTCTTTAGCCCGTTCCGCCCGCGAGCTCATCTGCAATTCCCAGAAATCCTCATTGGCATTCTGATACAAGATACCCTCGGGATCGGCTGCGTTCCCACCCCACTCCGCGCCGCCGCTATATCCCTGAAGCAGGGTACCGGACGTATCGGGAGGCAGGAATTTATTGTAGGGCCGCCGCAATTGCTTGAAACGTCGCTCCGCAAAAGCATGCGCCTGCGGCGACAACCCGGTCAGGTCGGAGTCGGACAAGGTCTGCCGCGACAACGGCGCCGGTTTCACAGGATACTTCTGCACCGCCCAGGGACGCTCCCCCGGCAACCCATCGACAGGCACGCTCTTTTCCGCCACGGGAAACAAAGACGTCCCGCTATCCCGGTCGAGGACATAGACCATCCCATCCTTGGTCGCCTGCACGACCACGTCTTCCGAATGTCCATTGTGCTTTACCGTTAGCAGATCGGGCGGACATGGAATATCGCGATCCCACAGGTCGTGATGCACGGTCTGGTAATACCATCGCAGTCTGCCCGTCTCCGCATCCAACGCCACGATGCAATTGGCAAACAGGTTCTCCCCCGCGCGGGCTCCGCCATAAAAATCCGAAGACGGGCTCCCCGTGCCGAAATAGACCGCACCCCTTTTCTCATCGACGACCATCCCTCCCCAGCAATTGGCCCCGCCGATCTTCCGGTACGCATCCGGTGGCCAGGTGCCATAGCCCGGATCGCCCGGCAGCGGTATGGTATGGAATACCCATTTCAGCCGGCCCGTGACGATATCGAACGCCCGCACATGTCCCGGCGCCGCATCCCCGTCCTCCGACACGCTGCTGCCAATGACCAGCGTATTCCTATAGATGACGCCCGGCGTCGTCGCCGTGACCATCAATCCCTGAACGTCATGCCCCAACCCCGTCCCCAATCCCTCGTGCAAATCGACCATCCCATCCTTCCCGAAGCCCTTGACCGGCTTGCCCGTGACCGCGTCTATCGCATACAGCACCGACCCGCTGCTGTAGATTATCCGTTTATCGGAACCCTGTTCCCAATACAGTACCCCCCTGTTGGTATTGAACCGCTGCCGGACATAAGGCGGACTGAACTTCCAAAGCAACATGCCGTCATCGGCCCTGACGGCGAACAGATGCAGTTCCGGCGTCGTGCCGTACAGGATGCCGTCGACGACTATCGGCTGACACTGGATCTCGTGCCCGCCTTCTTCGGGACCCTGATCTTCCTTCGTATCGTAGGTCCAGGCTACCGCCAGCCGCCCGACGTTGTCCAGCCGGATCTGGTTCAGGGGAGACCACCTGTTTCCGGCCTTGTTCCCGCCGTATGCGGGCCAATCGGCGCCGACGCTGCCGTCATAACGGCGATGTGTACGTGTGCACCCTCCCAGCAGTCCCGCCCCGATCACACACACGATCAGCAATGCCGCCCCGGTTCCGCCCGCCGAAGCTCCGCTCCTCCCCGTCGCCTCCCCAGCCCCCGCCGAAGCACCCGCCAACGTCCTCCGCTCCACCGGCGGGCGCCGGTACCAAAAAGATGCCAGCAACGATCCCGTCGTATTCATCAGCGGTCCGAATATCGCCGGCGCCAGTCCGACGGTCGCTATCTTCCCCATGCCCTTCGCCAACCCGGAAGCCAATCCCGCATTCTGCATGCCGACCTCGATGGCCATCGTCCTGCAATCCCGTTCACTCATCCGGAACAGTCGCCCCGACCAATAACCCAAACAGTATCCTGCCAGGTTATGGATCGTCACGAGCAGGATCAACAGGGGCCCGATCGTCAGCAGGCTATCCCTGCCCGCTGCCGTGATGATCGAAATGATGATGGCGATGGCGGCCATCGATACCAGCGGCATGGCACGATCCAGCCAGGGGACCCTCCCGCTGAACCATCGGTTGAACAGCAATCCGGCCCCGATCGGGACAATCACCATTTTGATGATATCGAGCGTCATGGCGCCTGCATCGATCGCGATGAACTGCCCCGCCAGCACCTTCATCAACAGGGGCGTCAGCAATGGCGATAGCAGGGTGCTCACGGCCGTCAGGGTCACGGACAATGCCAGGTTGGCCCTGGCCAGGTAGGAGATGACATTCGAAGCAAGTCCGTTGGGCGAACACCCGACGAGTATGATGCCGGCGGCGATCGCCGGCGGCAACCCGCTGATGCTGGCCAGCGTGAAACCCAGCAGCGGCATGATCAGGTAATGGCTGAAGACGCCGATGATCACCCCTTTCGGGGTCCGCACGACCCCTGCAAAATCACGCAAGCTCATAGAAGTGCCCATGCCGAACATGATCACCTGCAACAAGGGAGTGATCAGCCTGGCCAGCTTGAAACCTTTTATCTCGACGAAATATTTCGGGTAACAAAGCGATACGATCACAGCGACGATGATCACCAGCGTGTAGGTCAGGTCTTTCTTTTTCATCTATCGATTAGCTATAAGTTCTGTCGTGCGAACGCAGGTCGTCCCACTCCGGTGTAGGCGCAAAATAGCTTTTATCCTTTGCCGTAAGATGCTTCTTCACCTCTTCATCGTTCAACTCGATGCCCAGCCCCGGCGCCGAGAGCGGCACGTTCGCGTAACCCTTCGTGATCAGCACCCTTCCATCCGTCGTCCGGACGAGGCTTTCCCACCAGGGCACGTCGATGGAATGATGTTCCAGGGCCAGGAAGTTCTGCGTGGCGGCGGCGCAATGTACGTTAGCCATGAAGCTGACGGGCGTTCCCGCCTGGTGCATGGCCATGGCGATCCCATGTTCTTCCGCATAATCCCCGATGTGCTTCGTCTCCAGCAGACCACCCGAGGTGACGAGATCGGGATGGATGATGTCGACGGCATGGATATCGATAAGGGGCTTGAAGTTCTTCAGCAAATAGATATCCTCCCCCGTCAGGGTGGGCGTTTCGAGCGCGTCGGTGATCGTCTTCCACTGATCGGTCAGCTGCCAGGGCACGATATCTTCCATCCATGCCAGCCGGTATTTCTCCAGCGCCCTCCCCAGGCGGATCCCATTGTTCAGATCGAAATGCCCGTAGTGATCCGTAGATAACGGAATAGTATAGCCGACCATGCTCCGGACATTATCCACGATCTTGGCCATTTCCTCGAAACCTTTGTCCGTGATCTGTATCTGCGTGAAGGGATGTTCCGTCTCGGCATAGGACATATACCCGCCCTGCCACTGGCTGAGCCGTGGCCCCCAGAATTCAGCATTGACCAATGTCCCCGGTATATCCTTGATCTCCTCGATGCCGAGGTCCATCTTCAGCCACGTATATCCCTGCTGCTCCAACCGGTACCGGATCAGTTTTTGCTGCTCCCCGGGCGAACTGGCCTCCGGCGTATCCGCATACAACCTTATCTTATCCCGGTACCGCCCGCCCAGCAGCTGCCACGCCGGTACGTTGTATGCCTTTCCGCATAGGTCCCACAACGCCATCTCCACCGCACAGACGCCACCCGCCTGGCGGCTCGGACCGCCGAACTGGCGGATCATCCTGAAGATCATTTCTACATTGCAGGGATTCTGACCCAGGATACGGCTCTTCAGCATCAGCGCATAGCGCTCGTCCGCGCCGTCCCTTACTTCACCCAGCCCGTAAATGCCCTGGTTGGTATCGATGCGGATGATCGCCGTTCGACCGACATTCTGCACAACGGCATAACGCATATCCGTGATCTTTAGATCGGAGGGCGCCGAATCCCGGCGGACGGCGCGGGTAGTTTCCGCGACCCGGTCTTCGAACGACATCCCGAACACACCGCCGAAAGCCATTCCTCCAAAGGCGGCTTTGCGAAAAAATCCCCGACGACTCTTATTCATACGTTTAATAATTTCTTTCTCTGAGATAATCGTCCAATTCCTTTTTACTCATTGGCAGCTTCCCGGGGTAATGGTTCAGCCAGTCCAGGAAATCCTTTTTTATCTCCTCCGTCCATTGACTGTCGATCTGCCCCGTCAGGTATTTTTTCTCCCGCAGCCGCTGATGTCCGAACTCATCCCGCAGCTCCGTGACCTCCGATGTGATGACGACTTCCTGCACGAGGTAGGCCGGAATGAAGATGACGCCCCATTTGTTGGCCAGCACGACATCCCCGGGCAATACGATCGCCCGCCCGATCCGGATCGGCGCATTGATCGAGGTCAGCATCATTTGCTGGATATAGGAAGGATCCGATCCTTTCATCCACCCGTTGAACCCTTTGATCTCCGACAGACCTGCCATATCGCGTACGGACCCGTAAAAGATAAATCCACGATGCGAGTGCGCATAGACCGAGTTGCCCAGGTTATCACCGATCAGCGTCCCGTCGGCCATCTTTTCATAGCTGTCGGCCACATAGACGTCCCCATCCACGAGCATATCGATCGGCCAGGAATTGGTGCCCCCGCGCTGTCCGCGGCCTTCCGCCCTGCCTTCCGCTTTGACCAGGCTGTCCAGGTCGGGTCTCAGGGGCATGTATTGCGCAGTCACCACCCTGCCGGTCATTACGCTGTCCGGGTTGACGACCTGCCAGTTGCCTTCGAACTGGTTCTGGTATCCCCTGTTCCGCAATACACCCCAGATGTCTTCCAGCGACAGCGGTTTAAGTCGTTCCAGCAAGTCGTCCGGCACCTTCGGCCTCCCGTCGGCGAACCGCTCGCCCTTCCACCGCGAGGTCAGCATCCGGATGTACTCGGGCGACGAACCAACCTGCTGCGCCCGCGCAACGCACCAGCCCGCAACGAGGACTGCAATGAACAAAACCCTTTTATTCATATAAGCTTATTTTTTGTCCTTGCTCACCGCCTCCATCAAACCCCGGATATACCCGTTGGCATAAAGCGTTCCGATGGTCGAATAACCAGCGAACGTATTGCTGTCCTCCGCCATCGTCGGCACATGGTCCGGTCGTATAGGCCCCCTGAACCCGATCTCGTAATACGCTTTCATCGCCTCGTACATGTCGATCTGCCCCTCATCATGGAACGTCTCCTCGAATTTGTATTTGCTTCCCCGTACATTCCGGAAATGCACGAAATGGATGCAGTTGCGTTTGCCGAATGCGCGCACCGTCGCCGGAATATCCGCCCCCATCAGCGAAAAATTCCCCTGGCACATCGTGATCCCATTGCTTGGACTGGGATAGATGTCGAGCATCCGGGAAAAATTCTCCACGGAGGTCATAATTCGCGCGATACCTTTGATCCCTATGTCGATCGGCGGGTCGTCCGGATGCATAGCCAGCTTGATACCCGCCTTCTCCGCCTCCGGCACCACCGCCTTCAGGAAATATTCCAGCGTCTTCCACAATTGCTCCTGCGTTACTATGCCATATTCAGTGGACGGAAGCCCCTTCACCGCTTCATAATCGAATGCCGTCACCAGCGCGCCCCCCCGGCCCGGTTTGGCCTTGTCCGTCCGGTACCAGCCGATCACCGGCATCCAGTTATAACAAATTACGTCGATACCTACCCGGCGCAAGTTCCGCATCAGCGTGATGAAGTTGGCGATCTCTTCATCCCTGCCCTCCAGCCCCAGCTTGGTCTTTTCGCCCAGCGCCGGCGGTCCTTCCACAACCGTCATCTTCAACCCTTCGTTATCCCATGCATTCTTTACCGCCAGTACAGCTTCATAATCCCAGGGCTTCACGGCATTCAGTCCGATCATTCTCGGGTTGACGCCTCCCACCGCGCCCAGCACGTCCATCTGCCTGCACAATGCTATCTTATGCTGGTTGAACCCGTCGAAATAGGCCTCCGACATCACCATCCCCGCGTCCCGTACATAACCGCGCACCGCGCCTCGCCCATCCGCCACACGCACCGCGCTCCGCCCATCTTCCGCCAAACGCCCCACCGCGCCTCGCCCCCGCAAAAAGCCCGCGGGCAACCCCGCCTTCCCCGAGAGCGCCGCCGCAACGACCGCACCCATTCGGATAAAATTCCTTCGATCCTCTTTCATATTCGGGATAAATTTTTCCGGCTGTTGACATATTCGGTCGGGGTCATACGGAACTGCTTATGGAAATCCCTGGCAAAATTCGACGCCAGGCTATACCCCACCATATCGGCCACTTCATAGACCTTATAGTTGCCGTCCGCCAGCAGAGATGCTGCCTTCTGTAACCGCGATATATTGATCAGCTCATGCGGGGTAAGATTCGACAGCGCCTTTACCTTCCGGTGAAAGGTCGCCCTGCTCATATTCATGCGTCTGGCCAGGTTCTCCACGTCGATCTCCGCGTTGTTCAGATTTTCATGGATGATGGCGTCCAGCTGCTCCAGGAACTGCTTGTCGGCTTTCGAACACCCGATGCTCCGGATGTGTACCAGCGGGTTGCTGGCAAAATACTCCTTGATCTTGGCCCGGTTCGACAGCAGGTTGGACACCTGCGCCCTGAGATGCTCCAGCACGAACGGTTTCTCGATATATGCATCGGCGCCCACTTCCAGCCCCTCGATCTTCGCATGCAGGGTATTCTTGGCGGTAAGGAGGATAATAGGAATATGACTGAACTCCAGATCCGTTTTCATGGCCTTGCACAGTTCGATGCCATCCATGACGGGCATCATGATGTCGGAAATCACCAATTGGATATTCTCCTCCCGAACGATCTCCATTGCCTGTTTCCCGTTCAGGGCCTTCTGAACGATATACTCGCCTTGCAGCTCGCGAGCTATAAAATCCAGTATCTCCTTGTTGTCCTCCGCAAAAAGAATGACCGGCCGCGACGGGTCCTTGCCCCCGCCCGGGGCCTCATCCGGCTTCACATCCGCCGCCTCCTCATCCTGCAATACGAATTCCTGGTCCTGGTGGATCGGGAGCACCAGCAAAAAAACGTTCAGGTCGTTCTCCGGCTTCTTCAGATCTAGGGCGCCCTTATGCAATTCGGCGAGCGACCGGGCCAAAGGCAACCCGATACCGGTACCCGGCTGTTTCTCCGTACCTTTCCCGCGATAGAACGGCTGAAAGATCTTTTCTTTCTGTTCATAAGGGACCAGCAGACCGTCGTTCCGGGTCTCGATACTGAATACATTGTCCTCGCTGCTGAATGGCAGCAGCCGTACCGTCACCTTGCTGCCGCCGTATTTGATGGCATTGTTGACCAGGTTGTTCAGGATCTTTTTGACCGCTTCCGGGTCCACGAACGCCTGCAGCGAAAGCCTGGGCATTTCCAGTGTGAAATGGATCGCCTTCTCTTCGGCCGCGGGCTGGAAATTGGAAAATGTTTCCCTGATCAGCTCGGATATATCCGTCTTCACAAAATTCAAACTGAATTTGTCCGTCTCCGTTTTCCGGAAATCGAGCAGCTGATTCGTCAGATCGATGAGTCGGTTCGTGTTCCTTTCCATTGTACGAAGGTTTTCATTTATTTCGGGATACTGGGCATGTTTCTTCACCAGCTTGTCCAGTGGCAGCTTGATCAATGTCAGGGGTGTCCTGATCTCATGCGCGACGTTGGTAAAGAACTCGATCTTCGCATGATAGATCTCCCTTTCCTTTTCCCTTTCCAGCAATTCTATCTTGCGCCTGTTCCGCTCGGCCGTCCGCGCCGCGAACCATCGGATGACAAAATATCCCAGCCCCAGGAAGACAAGGGCATACAGCATATACGCCCAGCTGCTGGCCCAATACGGCGGCAGTATCTCGATCCCGATCGCCGCCTCCTTTTCATTCCAGATGCCGCTGCTGTTGGAGCCCTTCACTTTAAAGGTATACTTTCCGGGCGGTAGTTTCGTAAAGTACGCCTTTCTGTTCGTTTTCAGATAGGTCCATTCCTTATCGAACCCCTCCAGCTTATAGGCATATTCATTATTCTCCGGCACGATATAGCTCAGCGCGGCAAAATCGATACTGACCGTCGATTGGTCATACGGAAGCGAGATCGCCTGCGTATAGACAATGGATTCCTTCAACGGCGAGTGCTGACCATCCGCTGTATATTCCTTGTTGTTGATCTGGATGCCGGTGATGTAGACGGGCGGAACGGCGGTATTCTTCCCGAACTGTTCCGGGTTGAATCCGATCAGCCCTTTGACGCTCCCGAAATAAAGCATGCCGTCCGCATCCTTATAAGACGAGTTGTAGTTGAACTGATCGCTCAGCAGGCCATTCGACCGCCGGTAGACCCGGATGTCCCGGGTATCGGGATTGAAACACACCAGTCCTTTCGAGGTGCTGATCCACAGGTTGAGGCTGCCATCCTCGAGAATACGGAAGATGAGGTTGTCGGGCAGTCCGTCCCTGGTCGTGTAACGCGTGAATTTCCCCGCGGCCCGGTCATATTTGCAAAGCCCTCCCTCCGTGGCGAACCACAGGTTCTTCCGGCTGTCCTCGAAGATGCCGTTGACGTGGTTGTCATTCAGGCTGCTCGTATCTCCCGGATCGTATCGCAGATGGCCAACCATGCCGGCGCCAACCCCGCCTGTCCGCGGATCACGATAAATGATCCCGTCGCCCTGCGTACAGCACCACAACACCCGCCGGTCGTCCTCGAGTATCGCCTGGATAGGCGCGGCAAATCCGGGCACCGGCGAAAAATTATCCGCTTCCCGGTTGTAAAAAAACAATCCTCCCCATGTTCCGATGAGCAGCTGATGTTCCCTGGTCTGGTAAATGGTCACGATGAAGTTGCTTTTCAGATCGTGCATCCCCGGTCCCGCATTATAATGACGGACAACCTTGCCCGTTGCGATGTCGAGCACATCCAGGCCGTGTTCGAAGGTGCCTATCCACAATTCGTTGCCGGTCGCCAGCAGACCATGGATATTATGATAGGCGATACTGCCTTTCGAGGTCCCGGGTTTGAAAGAGACGAATGTTCCGTTTTCTGGCGAGAATTTGTCCACGCCCCCGTCTTCCGTTCCGATCCAGAAATTGCCAAACCGGTCCTTGGTGATCTCATGCACCGCATTGCCGCTCAGCGACGGCGTCGACGGCCGCGGGAAGAATTTTTGGAAGAAAACAAACCGGTCCGGCAGATAGTTGATGCCTCCAAGGTAGGTCCCGATCCACAATCCCCCTTCCCTGTCCCGGCAAAACGCGAAGACGACATTGTCCGATATGGAATAAGGGTTATCGTATTCCCTTTGCAGATGCGTTACCGCGCCGGTGCCATTATTATAAATATAGATCCCCGTCTCGGTGCCGATCCAATATTCGTTTTCGCTTCGCCGGATAAATGATCGCACATAGATGCCCGTTCGCTCTTCGTTGAAGGTGATTATGTCCCTGTAGACACCCGTTCGCGTATCGAAGACCTTCACCCCCTCGTCCTTGGTTCCTATCAGGAACGAGCTGTCGTTCATCGGGTAGATCTTCTCGATCGATACCGGCAACGGCCCGGTATTTTTCCGGTAAGTGCTGAAGACATAAAAAGAATCCTTTTCCGGCAGGTATTTTCTCAGGCAGCCGTCGGTCGTCGAGACCCACAACGATTGTCCCGGCGTGATCGATATCCACGTCGCCGCCGGCCACCGTCCATTCATCGGGTAGGGTCGCGCTTTCCCCGTCGAAGGGTCCAGGCAATAAACGTACTGATCGATGATGAACCAGAAACGATCCCTCCCGCCGCACAGGATCTCCGTGGTGTTTCCTTTCGGCAGCGGCCGCACCAGGCTGAACTTCTCCCTGAATTTATCGAATGTATATACACCCTTGTTCGTGCCGACCCATATCATGCCATGATGGTCATTGTACAAACACCGGATGAAATTACTTCCGATACTGGTGCTGTCCGCCGGATCGTGATAATATTTTCGGAAGGTATATCCATCGAACCGGTTCAATCCGTTGATCGTTCCGAACCAGAGAAACCCGTCGTCATCCTGTATGCTGCATTCGACGGAATTATTCGACAACCCATTCTCCACCTGGAAATGATTGAAATAATAAGGTTGCCCATCCGCTACGCCCGTTGCAAACACGGCGAAGACGAACGACAGTCCTATCCCGATTTGGATCGTTCTCATATGCGCGTACAAATTACCCCAAAAAGTCGGGTGCCGGCGCTGCCTTGTCCGCGATTTGATAAAATTTGAAAAGATTTTGATAAATATTGATCAGGAATACATGCAGCAAAATACCTTTCTTTGATTGCCTTAACACTAGCTTTGCAGGGAGGTGCGCAGACATAGCCGCTGCATAAATCTACACACTCAATTGATTGCTTATGATTAATTCTAAAAATTCTTGCAGGAGACTGATCGTCATCCTGTCGCTCATCTTCTTTACCGGCGCCGTGTTCGGTCAGACACGGCAGGTGACGGGAAAGGTCGTCGGAAACGAAAACGACAGCGCGATCGTCGGCGCTACAGTGACCGTTAAAGGAAGAAAGGTCGGAACGGCGACCGGTCCGGACGGGTCATTTTCGATCGCGGTTCCACCCAATGCCACGCTGGTGATCAGCTACGTCGGATTCGTGCCGAAGGAGATCCCTGTAGGCAACCGGTCCAATTTCAACATCCGCCTCGTTGCCGAAAACCAAAGCATCCAGCAGGTGGTCGTCATCGGGTACGGTACGGCAAAACGCAAGGACCTGACCGGCGCCATCAGCAGCGTCAGCGCGGACCAGATCGAAAAAGTGCCTATTACCACGGCCGAGCAGGCGCTGCAGGGACGTGCGGCCGGCGTTCAGATCGTCAACAATGACGCCTCGCCGGGCGGTAACATCAGCGTGCTTATAAGAGGCATCGGCAGCCTGGCCAGCGGCGGCAACAACCCGCTCTACGTCGTGGATGGCTATCCTACCACAGGCGGTATCAATAATATCAATCCCAATGACATCGCATCGATAGATGTCCTGAAAGATGCCTCCGCTACCGCCATTTACGGTATCCGTGCGGCCAACGGCGTAGTGATCATCACCACGAAGAAAGGCTTGAAGGGCAGGACGCAGATCTCCTTCGATATGTATGAAACCGTACAGGGAAAACCCAGGGAATACGATCTGTTGAATGCGCAGCAATTTGCCACTCTATCCAACCAGGTCGAGGCATCCGACTCGACCCACTCTTACCACGGCCTGCCCATCTGGCACACGCCCGATCAGCTCCACAGCGTCGATTGGCAGAACGCCATGTACCATACAGGTCTGATTCAGAGCTACAACGTGTCGATGAGGGGCGGCAATGACAAGACCCAATCCGCCCTCACGCTCGGCTACTACGATCAGCAGGGCATATTGATCAAGTCATTTTTCAAACGGTTTACCGCCGGTCTCAACCTGGACTATCAGCCGGCCAAATGGCTCAAATCGTCCACCAGCGTCAAGTATACTTACCAGGACGCCAACAACCCGTTCGCGGTCGGCGCGGGCGGCATGGGATCGTTGTATCAGCTGGCCGTCAATCCTCCGACGCTCGACAGCGGCAACCGGCTGACCAACCAGATCAAGGATGGCAAGGGCAATTATGGCTTTTATAACCCCAATAACTCCAACGTATTCAAGTTCAGCAATCCGGTCTATACGGTCGAGACGAATCAATACAAGAACATCACCAATTTCATCCTGGCAAGTTCCTCGTTGGAGGTGATGCCTTTCGACGGCCTCCGGATCAAGACCAATGCGGGCGTTAATGTCAGCAACTATTCCGGTTCCTACTATCAGCCCCAGGATGACCGCGCCGCCAAGGAGGGATTCGTCGGTGCGATCGTCTCCAATGCGAATTATCACCAGAGCATGCACGATATGTTCGAGTGGTTGTGGGAAAATACCATCGCTTATGACAAAACCTTCGGAGAGCACACCATCAACTTCGTCGGCGGCGTCTCCGCTCAGAAAACGACCAATAACATGATGGGGGCGGGAGGCATTCCGCCGAACGGCGTGGTCAGGGACCTGGCACAGTTGACCAACCTGACCTTCGACCAATTCGGCAACGGACAAACCGTCGCCACGCTGGCCTCCGAGTTCGCCCGGTTGCAATACCAGTACAGCGACAGATATATCATCACCGGTACGATCCGGAGAGACGGGTCTTCCAAATTCGACCCCGGTCATGATTATGGCGTGTTCCCGTCGGGCGCCGTAGCCTGGAAAATAAAGAACGAATCGTTTATGCAGGATGTCACCTGGATCAACGATCTCAAGCTGAGGGGCAGCTATGGCGAGGTAGGTAATCAGAGCCCTATCAATTTATACCAGTTCCAGGCCCTTTACGCCGGCAACTTTACCTCCAACGTGAACGGCGGCGGCGCCGATAACCTGGGCTATCCGTTCGATAAGATCTACCAGAATGGCATCGCGCAAACACAACCCGCCAACCCCAACCTGAAATGGGAGACGGATGTCCAGACCGACATCGGGTTGGATGCTGCCTTCCTCCAGGGAGCCCTGACCGTGACGGCCGACTGGTTCAACAGGGATTCGAAAAACTTCCTTTTGAATATTGCCGTGCCTGCACAGACGGGGTACTCCTACGAAACCCATAACGTCGGCAGCATGAACAACAAGGGTGTGGAGATCGCAGCTACATATCGGGCCAATACAGGCAGGGATTTCCAATGGAGCCTGACGGGAACGTTGACTTCCGTCAAGAATACGCTGACCAGCATCACCTCCGGTACCACCTATCTGAATAATTTCGGCGGACTTTCCCTGACGGGTCAGGGCTGGGATAATTTCTCCAGGTCCTACGTAGGCGGCCCGGTCGGCGAGTTCTTCGGTTACAGATCGCTGGGTATCTTCCAAAGCCAGTCCCAGATCAACGCCCTGAACCAAAAGGCTCCCGGCGGCATCTACTACAGGGCGGCCACAAGCCCCGGCGACCGGTATTTCGCAGACATCAATGGCGACGGCGTCGTCAATCCCGACAGCGACCGCGTCTCCATCGGCAACCCCCAACCCAAGTTCTTCGGAGGTTTGAGTTTTGACGGAACGTATAAGAACTGGGATTTCAACCTGTATTTCTATGGGACTTATGGGAACAAGATACTCAACTACAACGAAAGCGATCTCGAGAGCTTCCAGAAAAGAGGTTCCGAAGGCGTGGAGAACGTGAGCGTAAATTATTACAACAATTACTGGATGCCGAACCGTCCCTCCAACAGGTATGCACGGGCGCTTGCAGTGGATGATAATACGCTCGATAATGTGCCCTCCAGCGTTTGGGTCGAGAACGGTAGCTACCTGAAACTGAAAAACCTGACCATCGGGTATTCGCTTCCTCCGGCCCTGCTGAAAAACCTGGCGATATCGCGCGTGCGGTTCTATTTTTCAACGCAAAACCTCTTTACGATCACCAAATACAGCGGATTGGATCCGGAGATCGGCATACAGTTCGGCAACGCTACGCAGAACGGCGTAGATCAGGGCACCTATCCCTCATCCAGGTCCTATACGCTGGGCGCGAATGTGTCATTTTAATAACGATTGAAACAGCAACGATATGAAAAGAAAAAGAATAATCATCATCCTGACGGCCTTTACGATGGCGGTTGGCCCGCTGGCTTGTAAACAAAGCTTCCTGGAAACGACAAACACGTTCCAGGCGACGGCAGACGCCACGTTCAACAAGCCGCAGGACGTGGTCGCCCTTATAAACGCCGTTTATGATACCTATCAAAACAGCGATCTGTTGAAAAAATGTATGTGGTACCGGGCCAATTTTGGAACCCACGATTTCTTCAACTGGGGCGGCGACGTGTTCTGGAACAACTACCAGATCCCTGCCACATTTGGGGGGCTGACCACGCTCTGGAACCAGTCCTATATCGGCATCGCAAGGGCGAACTCGGCGTTTGCCGTCATCTCCCTGACCGAAAAGAAGGGAATTATCGACGCCAACCTGGCGAACCGCTTACGCGGTGAGGCCCTTTTTCTCCGGGGCATGACGTTTTACTACCTGGCGGCTTGCTTCGGCGGCGTTCCGCTGGAGACGGACACGTCGGGAAATGTGAACACGGGACTAAGACCAAGATCATCCCGCGATTCGGTGTTCGGGCAGGTGGTAAAGGATATGACGTCGGCCGAAGGACTCCTGTTGTCCAAAACCCAATTGGCCGTTGCCGACCTGGGCCGGGCAACAAAAGGTGCGGCATACGCCTACGAGGGAGCAGCCCGCATGTGGCTGAAGGACTACACCGGCGCACTGGCCGCCTTTAATAACCCCGAGTTGACCAACAACTATCACCTCATGCCCAACTTCGCGGACGTCAACGAATACGATCACCAGAACAACGACGAGTCGATCTTCGAAGTCCAATTCGAGAAAAAGGCCGGCGATCCGCAGGATTGGGGCGGCAGCTGGCAGCCCCCCGGAGCCGAGCTCGCCTGGATCGACGATTTCAGCTGGCCGCAGGAACTCACCGGGCAGGGTTATGATTACGGCAATCCCGCGCTTTGGAATTCTTACCAGTCCGGGGACAAACGCAAACTGCTCACCATCTGCGGCCCCGGCGATACGCTGGCAAGCCCGGGGATCAACAAGGTATTGGGCGGTATGAAAGGATATTATGTAGTGCAACAGGGTTTTAAGGCCGGCAACCCGATCTATACCGGCGACGATGGCAAGATCCTCAATACCGTCGGAACCCTGACCAGACCCTGGTTTGGAGATGACAAGCAACGTACCGGCTACTATTGCGCGAAGAAATGGAGAGATCCGAACCTGACGGGCGGCAATTCCAACGCAGCAGGTGCCAGCGTCCTGTTCGGCGATCAAAACCAGATCCTCATGCGCTATGCCGAAGTGCTGTTGTCCAGGGCCGAATGCAAGGTGCACACCGGCGACAACGCCGGAGCGATGGCCGACCTGGCGCTCGTCCGCAACAGGGCATGGGGAGGAACGGCGCCCGCGATTATGCAGGATAGCGCCAATTTCGATGGCACACCCGGCCAGCCGATAACCGATCCGCTACAAATGGTGCTCAGCGAATACAGACACGAGCTCAGCGGAGAATACTCTGTATTTTTCGATCTCTGCCGGGCCGGTACGGATGTAGCGGTCACCTTCATCAACAAAGCCAACGGCACGGTCGCCGGCAGCTATAATCCCGTCCCGAATCCTGCGCCGGGCCCGACCCACGACGGCAAGATCCATGGATTATACAATACCAGCATCAGCGCCAATCTAACCGTGCTGCCGATACCCACGGTTGCAATCGGCCTTAACCCCAATCTGACACAGAACCCCGGGTACTAAAATAATGGGTTGTTAAAAGAAAGGCTACCCTCCACAGCGTAGCCTTTTTTTTTAATTTTAATGCATGAAGCGAATGCGGTTTGTTCTTTTGGGTCTCTCCTGCCTATGGATAATGGCCTGCCACGAAAAGGCCGGCCTTTTCGAGAAAATGCCCTCCTCCCATACAGGTATCACCTTCAATAACCAGATCACCGAAAACGACTCCATCAACCCGATGGATGTCGTCAACATCTACAACGGCGGCGGGGTCGGGATCGGCGATTTCAATAACGATGGTTTGCAGGATATTTTCCTCACCGGCAATATGGTGCCCTGCAAACTCTACCTGAACAAAGGGAATTTCCATTTCGATGACATCACCGAAAAAGCCGGCGTCGGTGGCCTCGGACGATGGGCCAGGGGCGTTTCCATCGTGGATATCAACAACGACGGACTCCCGGATATCTATATCTGTAACACCATTTACAAAGATTCCCTCCGGAGACGGAACATCCTGTATGTCAATCAGGGCGTCGACAAAGACGGCATCCCGCATTTCAGGGACATGGCCCGCGAATACGGCCTGGACATCCATGTCCAATCCACCATGGCCAGTTTTTTCGATTACGACAATGACGGCGATCTGGATATGTATCTTACCGTTAACGAGGCCTCCAATGGATACAACAGTTCGGTTTTTTCCCAGCGGCACGAAAATGCCAACACGGGACACAACAGGGGCAGGCTTTTCCGCAACGATATGGACCCCGTATTGAAACACCCCGTTTTCCATGACGTTTCCGACCAGGCAGGGATAAAATACGAAGGCTACGGACACGCCGCTACCATTTGCGACATCAACGGCGACGGATGGAAAGACATTTATGTCTCGGATGACTTTTTGTCCAACAATATCCTCTACATCAACAATCACGACGGCACCTTTACCAATCGGGCAAAAGAATACTTCAAGCACACGTCTTTTAATTCGATGGGCCAGGATGTCGTAGACATAAACAACGATGGCCTTCCTGACGTGGTTGAGCTCGACATGAACCCCGAGGATAATTACCGCAAGAAAATGATGTCCGCGGCCAACAATACCAACACCTACCAGAATTTCGATCGGTACGGATATCAATATCAATATGTAAGGAACACGCTTCAGCTGAACCGGGGACGAAGTCTCGGGCAAAACGATACGATCGGGATCCCTGTGTTCAGCGAAATAGCCTTTATGAGCGGAATAGCGCAAACCGATTGGAGCTGGACCCCATTGATCGTCGATTTCGATAATGATGGTTACCGCGACCTGGTTATCACCAACGGGTTCCCCCGCGATGTATCCGATCATGACTTCATGGCCTACCGGGCGGAGGCCGAACAGCTGCAAAGCAAAACGGACATGATCGGCAAGATCCCGCAGATCAAGCTGCACAACTATGCCTTCCGCAACAACGGCGATTGTACGTTCAGCGACCGGTCCATGGCATGGGGGCTCGAGACTCCCAGCTTTTCGAACGGCGCGGCGTATGCCGACCTCGACAACGATGGCGCGATGGATATGGTCATCAACAATATCGATGACCCGGCCTTCGTATACCGCAACACGTCGCAGGACAGGGACACGGCCGGCACGCATTTCCTCAAGATCCGGTTTGCCGGCGGCGCGCAGAATCGCAACGGTATCGGCGCCATCGCCGCTGTCTATTACGATCACGGCAAACAGCAGGTGTATGATAACAATCCTTACAGGGGGTATTTGTCGACGATGGAGGCCGCCGCCCACTTCGGGCTGGGTAAGACTCAATGGCTCGATTCGGTCGTCATAAAATGGCAAAACGGCAGACGACAAACGCTCAGGAACATCAGGACCGATCAGGTGCTGACGGTCGACATTGCCGACGCGAAGGATTCGTTCACCGATGAGCGTCCATTGCTCGCCACCAGCGCGCTCTTCAGGGAGATCACTGACTCCGCGGGTCTGAGCTATACGCACCGGGACGTGGAGTACATCGATTTCAATATTCAAAACCTGCTCCCGCACAAGCTCTCCGAATATTGCCCGGCCCTTGCGGCGGGTGATATCGACGGCAATGGCCTCGACGACCTGGTGATCGGCGGCAATGCGTACACGCATGCCCATTTATTCCTGCAGCAACCCGGGGGAAAGTTCATCCAAAAAGACCTCCTGCCACATGCCCCGATGGCCTCGGAATATCGCAAAGACGAGGGCATACTCCTGTTCGACGCAAATGGGGACGGCCGTCCCGATCTGTATATCGCCAGCGGGGGATACAAAGGCAATCCGGCGCCCGATGAATTCCAGGACAGATTGTACATCAATGACGGAAAAGGGAATTTTACCGAAGACCCGGCGGCGCTACCCCTCAATCACACCAGCAAGTTGTGCGTAAAGGCAATGGATTTTAATAACGACGGGAAACCCGATCTCTTCGTATCCGGTCGCGTGGACCCCGGCCATTATCCGCGGCCGGTCAGCAGCTTCATCTTCCGCAATGATTCCCATGATGGCAAAGCCCGGTTCACCGATGTCACCGCCGAAGTGGCCCCCGGTCTGAAAGACATCGGGATGGTTTGCGACGCCTTGTTCACGGATTTCGACGGCGACGGACAGACCGATCTGGTCCTGGTAGGTGAATGGATGCCCGTCACATTTTTGAAAAATGTGAACGGGAAGTTCGTCAACGTGACTTCGACATCGGGCGTCGCCGGCGAGTTCGGGTGGTGGAATTCGATCGTTGCGGGAGATTTCCGCAACGTAGGCCGCATGGACTATATCGTGGGTAACGTGGGGCTGAATACCCTGTACCAGGCAAGCGACAGTTTCCCGGTGTTCATGACGGCCAGGGATTTTGACAGCAGCGGCAATTTCATAGCCATCCCCTCGCTATTCCTGAAAGACATCCATGGAGAAAAGAAGGAGTTCCCCGCGCCGGTAAGGGATGACATCGCCAGGCATTGGAGCAGTATCAAAAAGAGATTCCCTACTTATAAGCCCTTTGCCGAGGCCACCATGGATGACCTGCTGACCCCTCAACAACGCAAGGGTGCGCTGCGCCTGAAAGCCAATATGCTCGAGTCCTGCTATTTGAGAAATGACGGCGGCGGTAAGTTCACGATGATCCCCTTGCCGAAAATGGCACAGGTGTCGGTCCTGAACGGGATGCTGGTCGATGATTTCGACGGGGACGGCAACCTGGATGTGCTGATCAGCGGCAACGACTACGGCACCGAGGTAGGTATAGGCCGGTACGATGCGCTGAATGGATTGCTGCTGAAGGGCAATGGCGCCGGTGGTTTCACACCCTTGAACATTCTGCAAAGCGGCGTCTATATCCCGGGCGACGGGAAGGCCCTCGTGAAATTGAGGAGGTCCGACGGCAGCTACCTGGCGGCGGCCAGCCAATACAAAGACGAGCTGAAGGTATTCGCACTGAAAAGAAAACAGAGGAGCATATCGGTCGGCCCCGATGATCGCTATGCCATCATCCATTTCCGGAATGGTAAGATCCGGAAACAGGAGTTTTATTACGGCTCCTCCTTTCTATCCCAGTCCGCCCGTTTTATCTGGGTGGACAGCACGGCGACAGCGGTGACCATCACCGATGACAAGGATAGAAGCCGGACGATAAGTCCCTGAGCCGGTCAAAGACACAAACCTATTCTACTCATATATGATCCTCAATTATTTGCGCATCGCCGTTCGGAATCTTTCCCGGAATCGGCTCTACAGCCTCATCAATATCGGCGGGCTGGCCGTCGGACTGGCTGTTTGCATGACCATCCTGCTTTATGTGGTGCACGAGCATTCTTATGATCGCTTCCATCACGATGCGCAGCGGATCTTCTGGATGAGCACGGAGAGATCTATCCACCATCCGTACATTGCGCCGTTTATGAGCTATGTGGACGCTCCAATGGTGCAGCAGGCCGATCCGCGGGTGGAAAGCTACATGAGGGTACATGTATTATACAACAATCCTTATCTTTCTTTGCCGGCAAACCCTACGGTTTATGGGGAAGCAGGGAATTTTATCCTTGCCGACAGCAATTTCTTTCGTTTTTTCAGTTTCCATTTGATCAGCGGCGATGCCTCGACGGTGCTGTCCGGGCCCAATAATGTAGTGCTGTCGCAAACGGCTGCGAAAAAATATTTTGGGCAGCAGGATCCGATCGGGCGATCGCTGGTATATGACGGCCGTGTATTATTAAAAGTGACGGGCGTATGTGCCGATCCGCCTTCGAATTCCACTTTTTCCTTTTCATTGGTCTCCACCTTTTCGCTGATCGCTCAAACGGAAGACTCCTCCCAGTTGACGATGCACTGGTTCGGCGCGGGTAACTTTCTGACGCTGCTCAAATTGAGGGATACGAGGTCGGCAAACAAGGTGGCAGCCACCGCGACGAAACTGGCCGCCAGGGATACATCGGGTTGGGGCAACGGTCTTGTTTTCAAATTTTTGCCTTTGACGGATATCCATTTATCGGAGGCCGCTATAGGGCGCCGTGGCAATTCGCGATACCTGGGTCTTTTTACCCTGGTCGCGGGGCTCATCCTTTTGCTGGCGCTGATCAACTATATAAGCCTGGCGACAGCCAGGGCGGTCATTCGGGCGCGCGAAGTGGGCGTTCGGAAAGTGATTGGCGCCGACAGGAAAAGCATTGCGGCTCAGTTTTATACCGAATCGGCCCTGTCCGCCGTGCTGGCCTTTTTCATCGGGGTATTATTATTTTTGGCGTTGCGGCATAGGTTCTTTGGGATGATCGGACTGGATATCGATACTTCTTTTTTGAAGACGCCTACGGTACTCTTTTCCTTTCTGGGGTTATTATTGTCGACGATCCTTATTGCGGGCGGCTATCCGTCGCTGGTGCTGTCGGCCTATGATCCGGTCGTAGTATTGTACGGCCGGCTGAGCCGTCAAAGGGGCGGTGCGATGGTAAGAAAAGCGTTTACGGTGTTGCAATTTTCGATTTCCATCGCACTGGTCATCTGCACCCTGTTCATAGGAAAACAGTTGAGGTATATGCAGCAGGCTGATACGGGCGTGGATCGCAACAACGTCGTGATGGTCACCTGCGAAAAAACACTGGTGTCATACCAGGCATTCAAACAGGAAGTCGCCGCTATGCCTTCGGTGCAGGCGACGGCGACGGCCAATCTTCCTTTTTATAAAGGAGCATCCAACGATATAGTCGACACAAAAGCGCCGGGGCATAAGATCATTATGTGGAATATGATGGTGGATACCGGCTTTATCCCTTTAATGGGTTTGCAATGGAAGGAAAAACCGGCATCCATGGCCGCGGTGAATGACGGCCGTCACCCCATTCTGAATGAGGTGGCGGTGGCGGAGATGGGCTTTTCCGGACGGGCTACCGGTCAGGTGGTGAACGACGATTACCGTGTCGGCGGTGTAGTGAAGGATTTCAATTACCTGTCGTTGGCCAGAGAGATCGAACCGATAGAGCTTTATATAGGCGTGGATACTGCTGCCTTCGGCCGGCAATACAACGTCTTGTTTGTACGATTTTGGCCCTATAGCGATAGGGCGGCGGCACTCCGGAAAATTGGGCAGATTTATGGCTCTTTCGATAAAATAAAGGAGTTCTCCTATGAATTCCTGGACGACGCTTATGATAGCCAATATAAGGCAGAAGAGAGGCTGGCTGGGCTGATGGACGTCTTCAGCGCGATCACCGTCATCATCGCGTGTCTGGGGCTGTTTGCACTAGCGACCTTCTCGGCGCAGCAGCGGACAAGGGAGATAGGCATCCGCAAGGTGCTGGGCGCGTCGGTAAAAGGCATTGCTACCAGTCTTTCGATCGATTTTCTAAAACCGGTGACGTTGTCCTTGCTGTTGGCCGTTCCGGTTTCCGCCTGGGTGATGCATGACTGGTTGAATAAATATGCTTATCGGATCCCGCTAAGCTGGCGGGTTTTTACGCAAGCTTCAGGATCTATGGCAATATTGGCATTAGCAACTGTCTTTTTTCTTTCGGTAAAGGCGGCCAGGGCCAATCCGGCAGATAGTCTTCGATCGGAATGAAAAGTTTGCGACAGTGGCGCATGCGCCGCCGGCCTACAGCAGATTTTCGACGATCTTTTTTGCCTTTTCGGCGTCGGTAGAGTTGCGGTACATCGCTCCCAGGGCGATCCCTCCTTCCAGCAACAGGAAAATGGTATTGGCGAGCGTATCGTCATCCATTGTATGCCGGTGCCAGGCTTCTTTGACGAGGTGCCGGATCAGCGCCCGGAACTGCTCCTTATGTTCCTTCACCCGCTGGAATACCCTCTCGTCGTCACCGGTCTCGGCGATGATCTTGCTGAAATGACAGCCGCGATAGCCGGAACTCCGCTGGCGATGAATGCGAAAATCGAACAGTGCGGTCAGCTTCTCGCGCGCGGTAGGCAGAGGATGCAGGTATCTTTCCAGGTCGCGGAACCAGGCCTCGTGCGTCCTGTCCAGGTAGGCCAGTAACAGATCGGTCTTGGAGGGATAATGGTTGTAAAGCGAAGCCCGGGCGATATCGGCCTCGTCGATGATCTGGTTGATGCCGGTGACGTGATAACCCTGGTCGTAGAACAACCGCGACGCCGTGTCCAGTATCCGATCTTTAACAGCCGATTCCTTCATAAAGCTAAAGATAGCATAACTTTAAGAATAGACCGGTCGGTCTGTTTGATTCGTTTTGATTTTTTTCGTACCTTTGAATCTATCGTTCACCAAAAAAAAGGAGGTATTCATGCTATCTACAGATAAATCATGGAAACCTTCGGTTAATTTCGCTTAACCGGGTTGCTCCAAAAATAATCTGCCGGCAAAAGCGCCGGAAAGGAGGCCAGATCATTTATGAATGGCCTCTTTTTATTTTGCGTCATTCAAACTATTCCGCCCCTCCAATCCTTCCCCTCCGAACTTTTCCGGCAAATATTTGTAAATATTCTTCCGGTACGCTTCGAAATCTTCGAGATTGGTGAACTCCTCGAACCGATACGCATCCCCATTCCGCTGTTCCCTCACCAGCGCGACGGTGCCTCCGCCTACCAGTGTGCGTTTAGCCCGCTGGAACACCTCATCGAGCGCCTGCATATCTTTGACTGTCTGCCATTCCTCGACTTTTCCGACATTTATGATAAAATCTTCCATAGACTATGCAATTTAGAACATTGGGCAACACCTCCATTCAACTTCCCGCCATCGGTCTCGGCTGCATGTCGATGAACCATGCCTATGGACAGCCCGACGACGACGAATCCATCGCCACCCTGGAGAAGGCCATCGAGATCGGCATCACTTTCTGGGATACGGCCGATGTGTATGCCAATGGAAAGAACGAGGAATTGGTGAGCCGTGTCCTTCGTCCCAACCGGAAAAAGATCTTCATTGCGACCAAGTTCGGTTTCAGGGGTTACGACGGCGGCCGTCTGACGACGTTCGACGGTTCGCCCGCTTATGTCAAACAGGCCGTGGAAGCCAGTCTCCGGCGGCTTGGCGTAGATGTCATCGATCTGTATTACGCGCATCGTATCGATCCGAACGTGCCCGTCGAAGACATGGTCGGCGCGATGGCCGATCTGGTGAAAGAAGGAAAGGTCCGTTTCCTGGGGCTCTCCGAGGCTTCCCCGAAATCGATCCGCCGCGCGCATGCCATCCATCCCATCAGCGCACTGCAAAGCGAATATTCCATCCTCACCCGCGACGTCGAAAAAGATGTCCTCCCGCTGTGCGAGGAATTGCATATCACCTTCGTTCCCTTCAGCCCGCTGGCGAGGGGGTTGATGACCAATACGCTCGACCTGGCCGCGCTGGGCGACAACGATTTCCGCCGTACCCTGCCCCGCTATCAGTCCGAACATGCGGACAACAACCGCCATCTTGCCGCCGGCTTCGCCGACATCGCCGCCGCCAAAGGCTGCACCCCCGCCCAGCTGGCCCTCGCCTGGGTGCTCGCGCGCGGCCCGCATATCATTCCCATCCCGGGCACCAAACGCCGGAAATACCTGCTGGACAATGCCGGCGCGTTGAAAGTAACGCTGACAGCCGCTGATTTTGCGCAGATCGACGATCTGCTGAAACGCTATCCCAACATCGGCGACCGGTATAATGAAGGGAATTACCGGTTCGTCGAAAAGACCTGATGCCGCCTGCCGCGACGATTTAAAGTGATCTTTATCACTTTTCCCGCTGATCAATGTCACCGGAATCTCGTTGTTATTTGGCTAACTTTATCGCATGACGAATGCCAGGAGGGGCGCCAGGTTAACGGCGCAGAACCTCCAGAATTTGAAAGATCTTGGGTTTCGCTTTGTACTTATAAAGGGCTATACCCCCGATTGGCGTGCCGACTCTATAAGTCTGAATCATTTTATTCTCGCGCCGGTAAAACATCTGCCCGAAGATCCCGCAGAAAAAGAAATTTATGAACCGATCGACAGCGAAATTCTACTCGATTGGGCCTCCCCGAATAGCGAGGTCATAGCATTTATTCAAACGGAGGGATATGTGCGCTGAAAAACGAAAAACCAAACCGGGTTATCTTTGGAGCTTGTTCCATCATAAGTGCTCGCGCTGCAGGACCGGCGATATGTTCACGGTACGCAATTCTTACAACCTTGGCCAATTCATGAAGATGCATAACAAGTGCCCCGTTTGCGACCAGGTCCTGGAAATCGAAGTGGGGTTCTATTATGGCACCAGCTATATCAGCTATGCCCTCACCGTAGCCTTGTCGGTCGCCACGTGTTTAGCCTGGTGGGTGGTGGTGGGTTTTTCCCTGAACGACGGCAGGTTCTTTTGGTGGATGGGATGTAATATGATCGCTTTGGTGGCCGCGCAACCCTGGTTAATGCGTTTTTCCCGGGCCATTTGGCTGTCTTTCTTTGTCAGGTATAACGAGAACTGGCGGGTCGAGCGGCCTGCCGACCCTGAGCGCATAGGGTCCGGGAAACCCGATTGATCGGCACGCAAAACAATGCTCGTCAATACCCGCAAATATGTTCTCTTTCGCAAAAATGAGCAATATGAATCGTGAGTACAAAGAGAGTTTTGACTCGGCTGTCCCTCTGACGCTCCATACGCTGGAAGAACTGAAAAGCCGCGGCTTTCAATATGTGCGCGTAAATGCTTTTACGCATGAAAGACGCCCCGATTACATGGAGCCCCGTTATGTCGTACTGTCACCTTTAACACAACTGTCGGAGAACAGGGAGCAAGCAGGCATATACGAGCCCATCGACAGCCCGATCCTGATAGAATGGGCGAACTCTCCCAATGTAGGCTTCAAAGTTTTCGTCGCAAACTGCTGATCGGCGCCCTTCATGTCCTTTTCCTGATCAGTTCCAGCACGCCATTGATGAACGTCAGCGGATGGACAGGGTTTCCGGGTACGAACAGATCGATTTTATAATTATCCAGGAAACCCCGGTTCAGCGATGATCTATCGGCAAAAATGCCCCCGCTGATGGCATCCGTCCCTGCAAGAATGATAATTTTCGGATCGGGGATCGCCTCATAGCAGGTTTGCAGGGGTTCGGCCATATTCTCAGTGATGGGGCCGGTGATTACGAGCCCATCCGCATGCCGTGGCGAAGCCACAAATTCGACTCCGAACCTGCCCATGTCGAAATTTACATTCCCGCAGGCATTCAATTCCCATTCTGTGCCGCCATCTCCCCCCGCACACACCTGCCGCAGTTTCAGCGAACCACTGAAATACCTCGATACTTCTTCCCGGATGGCATCGGGGTTTAGCCGGATGGGGACATCTGCCCCTTCCCTTATGATCAGGTCGTTCATAAGATTGGAGGCTATCTTGTAATCCCTTGTAAAACATATTTTCTCCGGGAAGGAAAACGCACACTCGCCGCAGAAGGTACATTTCCCCATGTTGATGGTGACAGGATCGACACTGATCGCTCCCGTGGGACATAGCTCCGCCAACGCATTGCTGTCGACCGCAACAGTACTGATCACCGGCCTTCCCCTGAAAATGCCCGGTAGCCGGGCATTCGACACATCGGGGATATATTGCTTCCCCTGGTGAAGCAGTATCCTTAGATTACTTAGCATACGTAATAAAATTTAAAGGTCATGCCCGCAATAACTTAGATTAAAGCTTTTGTTGCATATAGGGAAATCGGAAATTTCATTGTTCCGGACCGCCAGGGCCACCGCCAGCCAATTGTGGAAGGAGGGGTCTTTTACTTTATAATGCAGCAGTTCCCCCTCATCATCCGTGATGGCGCAGTGACAGATCTCCCCCCGCCAGCCTTCCACCAGCGAGATCGAGAACGCATTCTCGAGAGCCCTACCCAAAACAGGAAGTTCCGCAACAGGAGCCGGGATATCCCTGAGCCATCCACGGACATAACGAGCGGATTGCGCAATCTCCTCGTTACGCAGCTGCGTCCGCGAATAGACATCTCCGTGATGCTTGACGATGGGCTGATGGTCCATGCCGGCAAACAAACCAAAAGGATGGGACTTGCGGATATCCCGGGATATGCCCGAGGTCCGGGCCGCCATCCCGACGGCCCCGATCGAAGCCGCCTGCTCCGGGAGGACCACACCCGTTTTTTCCAAACGCGCCAGCACCGTCGGCAGGCTTTTCATTTCATCATACATTTCGGTCAAAGCAGGTTCATAATCGTCCAGCAACTGGATAAGCCGTTGCGCCAGGCTCTCCGTAAAAGGGAAATGATGCCGGCCCACCCGCACCAACCCCCTGGCCAATCTATTCCCGCACCATTCCTGCATAAAGTTGATCAGTGGCGTCCGCAACCGCCCGAAAACCGCGCTGCCCAGTTGGTAGGCGATGTCCGTACAGATGGCGCTCAGGTCCCCTGTATGAATGGCCATCCGCTCCAGTTCCAGGGCCATGGTACGGGCAAACAGCAGTTCCTCCGGCGGATTGAACCGGCACAGGCTTTCCCAAAGGCTGACAAAGGCCAGGCTGTGGCCCACGACGCTATCACCGGCAATGGATTCGGCAATGGTTATGCGCTCCAATGGTTTCTTCCTGCCGAGCATCAGCGGTTCGATACCTCTATGCTGGTAGCCCAGCTGGATCTCGAGGTGAAGGATCTGCTCGCCATTGCAGATAAACCGGAAATGCCCCGGTTCGATGATGCCGGCATGGATCGGTCCGACGCCTACCTCGTGCAGTTCCTCGCTGTCGATCCGGTAGAAAGGATAGTTGGATATCCGCTGGTCCCGGTCCTTCCGGTTGGACGCATAGCGCAACGGTTTTAGCCAGGGGTGATCCGTATAGGCCACGCCGAAATTCTCAGCGAGCTCCCGCTCGAAGGCCTGGAAAGCCGGATTCCTTGCAGTGAATGATGGCAATGGCGCTCCATCCGGCCGGATCTCCGCCGAGGAGACGTGGATCGAACGGGCCCGGTCATCGGCAATGCAGCAGAGCAGTTTGATCCCACGCCTCCAGGGTAACCCATAATAGTTAACGCAATGACATTCGGCTGCCTCCAGCAACTTTGTATTCATCTCCAGCAAGTCGTCATAGTCCAGCTCGGGAATATCCCGCAAAGGGATGGTTTGATTATTCGATATGGAAATGCAGTTCATACTATTATTTTATCAGGATCCCTATGGCATGATTGATCAGGTCGACGAATACTGCCGGCGGATAAAAACCCAGGTAAACGACCAACGCCAGGAAAACAAACTGGCTAAGCGACTCAGCCGGCGCGATCTTCTCTACCACCGCTTCATCAAACCCCACCGGCTTTATAAAAAGGATCTTGAAGATATTCTTCCCGAATGACCAGATGATCAGGGTCAGCAACAAAAGCACAGCAGCCAACAACCAGGTATGCCCCCCTGCAAACAACGCGCTGAAAATTAGGAACTCGCTGATGAACAAACCGGAAGGCGGCATGGCCGTCACGAAAAAAAAGCCAAACAATAATACCAGCGCCCCTGCGGGATTGAACCGGAAGTAATCTCCCACATTATAGATGCTCTTGCTTTTATAAATGCGGTATACCTGACCGACCTGGAAGAACAAGGCTGATTTTGTAAACGAATGCAGGATGATATGCAGGATTGCGGCATAATACCCGACGCCTCCCGCAGCCAGACCAAGTACGACCAGGCCCATATGCTCCACGCTGGAATAGGCGAACATCCGTTTGAGGTTCTTAACCCGCAGCATATAAACCGTGGCCACAAAGACGGAGAGGAAACCGGAAATGAACAATATCCTGCCCGCCCACGGGAATATCTCCGTACGGCTGATGATCGTATAGACCCGGAAGATCCCGAGGAATCCAACCATCAGCAATACGCTACTGAACAAAGCGCCCGCGGGGGATGGGGCCTTATCCTTGGCATCGATCCCTGCCGTATACATGGGCGCAAGGCCCATCTTTGCCGTAAATCCGGTAAAGACAAAAAGGAAAGCCAGCTTCAACCAGAAGGTATTGAGCAGACCGGCCCTGGCAGCCAGGACGGCATAGCCCAGATCGCTGAAGCCGGCCTCCTGGACGGCCACCGTCAGGAGCAGGATACCGATAAAGACCAGCATAATGCTGATAGAGCAGACAAACAAATATTTCCAGGTGCCCTCCAACGTCCTAACATTCCGGCGATGGTAGATAAGCGCCGAGGCGCTGAGCGTCGTCAGCTCCACGAAGATCCAGTTGATAGCAATATGATTGGCCAGGAATGCCGCGCTCAGCGCCGCAAGAAGGATGACCATGGCGGCATAATAAATGCTCCGCTCCCTTGGAATTTCCCTATCCGAATTGAAATAAATATAGCTATGCCAAAAGGCCGGCACACTGATTACGCTTAGGGTCGACAGGAAAATGACCGACAGGGCATCCGGGGTGAAGTAGACCAGGACCACCTTGTCCCGGTGCAACCACGCAAAGATCGTCAGGCCCCATTGCAACAGCACAAAGACCGTCACCAGGATATAATTCAATACTCTCCTTCTGTTCAGGAAAAGCGCGCAGCCGATTAATAAGGCCCCGACAAGATAAATGCCCATCATACCGATCGATTAATCTTTCAAGTTTCTAAGCTGGTCGACATCCTGCTCTTGCAGCACATCGCCTATTTTGTTTACAAATACCCCCAGCAGGAAAACGCTGGCGAAAATATCTAGCAGGATACCGATATTCACCAGCAGGGGCATTTCAGCGCCAACCGCCAGCGACAGCACGAATACCCCGTTCTCGATGACGAGAAAACCCATGACGTGCGTAATGATCTTCTTACGCGATATGATGAAATAAAGGCCTGTGAACAATGCCGACAGGGCTGCTACGAACAGGATTTTTTGGATATGGGTGTCCCGGATGGCATTGGAGAGCAGGAATGAACAGATGATGATGGATGTCACAATCACGACGGAGATAAAATCCGGCAGGAAAGGGTCCGATTCCCGCGTGATCTTATTGCGCCGGATTAGATAGTTGAGGAAATAAGGGATGGCAATGGTCTTGAACCCAATGGTCTCCAGCAGCACGAACAGGAGATTCGGCACATTGATCTGTATCAGTTCGATGAAGGCCACGCCGAACAGGAGGATGCCCTGGAACGCCAGTACGGACGTATAGGTATTCAGCCGCTTGGAGAGTCCCATATGCACCAGGCTGATGACAAAGATGATGAGCAATATATTGGTCATAGACTGTTTCTTTTAAACGATCTTGCCCAACAGCAGCAGAACGCCGAGGAAGATCAATAACGACATGGAGGTTAGGGTAAATATATATTGCGGATTATGGTTCATCCGGAACCGGGCCATGAACGATTCGATGACGCCTATTGTCACGGCGAATAGCCCCTGGATCACCAGAAATATGCCGATGGAATAACGGAGTTCGGACCCCGGCGTCAGAAAAAAATTCGCGATGAGCCCGCCATACATGGCAAATTTCAAATGACCGGTCTGCAATATGAGTCCCAGGTCGAAGCCGCTGTTGTCGAGGATCATCACTTCGTGCACCATAGTCAGCTCCAGGTGCGTTTTGGGATCATCGATCGGCATGCGGCTGTTTTCGATCAGTGCGGTAAGCGTGATCACGAAGGCAGCCAGTACCCCTATCGCATAGGAGATCGAACTGCCGAAATGCAGGGAACCGAATATCTCCCGGAAAGAGGTATGGCCGGTCAGGAGTGCGAACGATCCCATCAGGATAAAAAAAGCCGGTTCTGCAAGCAGGGAATATAAGGCCTCCCGGCTGGCGCCCATGCCTTCAAAGCTGCTGCCTGTATCGAGCGCTGCAATGATCATAAAAAACTTGCCCAGGGCCAGCACGTAGGCAAAGAACACAAAGTCGCCTGGAAAAGAAATGAGTCCTCCACGGCTGCCGAAAGGGATCATCGCAATGGCCATGAGGACACTGGCAAAATATACGGTGGGAGCTATCTGGAAGATAAAGCTGGTGGTTTCACTGTATACCGCGCCTTTCCGCAGCAGCCGCCAAACATCCCGCAGAGGTTGAAAGATGCCAGGCCCCTTCCTGCCGGACAGCAGACTTTTTGTGCGGATGATGATCCCCGGGAATACCAGGCTGGCCCCGGCGATCAATAGATAGTTCAGTATTCCCATAGGCTATACCTGTTTAAATAAGCCGAATAAATAGGTGACGGCATCCGCGAGGATGGGAGCCACAAGGATAAGGACGATAAATACGACCCCATAAAGGACATAGGCGGGAATGCTTCCGTTTTGCAAAAAACGGAAACCTCCCAGGAATCTTCTCAACATCCGCAGGGGCCTGTCGATCAGCACTGCTTCCAGTTTATCATAAGGATGGGTATCCGAGCGGATGGGGCCCGGCGGAAAAATACCCTCGATGACTCCTTCCGATTTATTCATCATCAGCAGGGGTCTGATCAGTTTCCGTAGTGGCCTGACGAAAGAGTTGGCCGTATACTGGAGCCGCGCCGACGGAGCGACATACCCGCAGCCCCAGGTGGAAGACCTGACGCCCGGACGGGTTGCCAGTTTCTTTTTGATAAGGAATACTGTCAGGGCCACCAGGAGAAGGGAAACGGTACAGGTGCTGATGGTCTGTAAAGTAACCATGAACGGGATTACCGCTCCGCTTGCCTGCTCTCCTCCCGCCGGCATCCTGCCTCCCGGTCCACTGGTGAACAAATCGATCGCCGGCGCGGCCAGTCGGAGGAAGAAAGTGGGAAGCAGACCGATGGCGACGATCAGGGCCACGGTGAGATAACCGGGAAACAACCGGGGGATATCTTCTTTCAAAGGCTCCGGCAGCGGATGACGTTCACTGCCCAAAAAAATAATGCCGAATGCTTTAGTGAAGCAAAGCATCGCCAGGCCCCCGATCAGCGCCAGTCCCGCCACAGCCGCCAACAGCAAAATAGTAGACGTCTCCAGGTTGGCCGCCATCCCATGGAACAATCCCGAATAGATGAGGAACTCGGAGATAAAGCCGTTGAACGGTGGCAGCCCGCAAATGGCCAGCGAACCCACGAGGAACAGGACTGCGGTATGCGGCAGCCGCTTAACCAGACCGCCCAGACGCTCGATGTCCATGGTGTGGGTACCTTGATAGACCGTTCCCGCGGCATAAAATAAAAGGGATTTGAACAGCGCGTGGTTCAGCGTATGCAACAAAGCCCCGCCAAAGCCGGCAAAAGCCAGCCAGGTATTCTTCAGTCCGAGCCCTATACAGCCTAACCCGATGCCTATTCCGATGATCCCGATATTTTCGATGCTATGGTAAGCCAGCAGTCTCTTCAGATTATGTTGGACAATGGCCAGTATGACCCCGTAGACCCCGGAGACGATCGATACCACCAGGATAGTATAACCGATCAGCAGGTATCCACCCCTCGCCAACAAGATTATCCGCAGTATCCCGAAGATGCCCAGCTTGATCAGTACGCCACTCATAATGCCGGAAATGTGCGCGGGAGCGGCGGGATGTGCATAAGGCAGCCAGGTATGAAACGGGACAAACCCGGCCTTGATGCCAAAACCGGCAAAAAAGAGCAGGAATAACAAGAATCCCAATGCAGGATGTGCCCCGGACAGGTAGCTGGAGACGGCAGCCAGGTCATAGGAGCCGGTATGCGCACGAACCCAGATGAAAGCCACCGTGAGAAAAATAAAGGAGAGGTGCGCCTGGATGAAAAAACTGACGCCCGCTTTTACTACCTCCATTTTCCCATGATCGAAAATAACCATCAGAAAGGCACTCAGCGTCATTATTTCCCATGCACAGAGGAAACCCAGCATATGTCGTATGCTGAAGATGCCCAGCATGGCGACATGGTTCAATATATAGCAGCAATAGTGACTGCCGAGCCTGGCATGGTTTCCTTCATACGGCCTCAGGTAACGGATACCGTATACGATGCCGGTAAGCAAGGTAAAATTGGTTAGCAGGATAAACCAGCCGGAAAGCGCATCTACACCGATAGACAGTTCCCCGAGAATGGGTCCCGCATTGAACCTTTCTTCAAAGACCCGTCCGGCCAATGCGCGGATAGCGATCCCCGAGCTCACCACGCCGTTCGCAAGAACAGCCGCCACGGCAATATACCCTTTCCACCGTCCTCCTGCTATGGGCATCAGCAGGGAGGCGACTAAGAAAGTGGATATAATGATGATTACAGGCACATCTATAACATATTTAAAAAAGTGCTGATGATAATGACGATCATGAAAAACAGGCCATAGAGCACGTACCGTTGCGTTTGCCCGGTTTGAATAAAGCCGAAGTAATCGATGGCAGCGAGCAGCCGGTTCTTTGCCCACCCGAATATCCGGCCTTCGAAGAAATCGCCGTAGTGAGACCGGTAGCTGCGCCCTTCCGGGAAGATACCCGTTATTTCAGCATACTTTTTAGTTTCCGCGGTAAAATACGAAAATAGTTTAGCCAGGCTCTTGGCAAATGACTTTCCCGTATACTGCATCCGGGAGTTGGGAGCGGTATAACCGCATCCCCAGGTGGATAAGACGCGAGCGGGCATCCTGCTTGCAAAGCGTGTCCGGACGTAGTAGATCACCAGGACTACACCGACCAGGACCCCAAAGAGGGGGCCTGTCCACCCTAATAAGGAGTAAGGAGTGTAATTCCCCACATGGCCGCCGGCATCAAGAACACCTGCCACCGGCAATAGCATCCCTATAAGGGCGTTCGGGAAAAAACCGATAAACAACATGATCGCCGATATGACATAGAGGGGCATCCGCATCAGCCCGGACACTTCCACCGCCCGTTCCACCACCGGCGTCCGCGGCGTTCCGAGGAAAATGACGCCGAACGTTTTGGTGAAGGTGAACAGCGATAGACCCCCTACCATAGCCAACGCAGCAATACCCGCCACCATCAACAGGTTCATTTGCACACCCGCTGCCTTTAGTCCCTCCGAGAATCCCGAATACAAAAGGAATTCAGACACAAAGCCATTGAAGGGAGGCAGCGCGCAAATAGCCAGGGAACCGCATAAAAAGAGCAGTGCTGTTTGCGGCATCCGCCTCATCAGGCCTCCCAGTCGGTCCATATCCCGGGTGTGGGTTTGTTGATAAATATTGCCCGCGGAAAAAAATAACAGCGACTTATATAGCGAATGGTTTAGGGTATGGAGCAGGGCGGCGAGAAAACCGATGTAAAATATGGCAGCATTACCGGAAGCCTTGCCGATCAGGCCGATGCCGATCCCCATTCCGATCAGGCCGATATTCTCGATGGTGCAGAAAGCCAGCATGCGTTTGACATCCCGGTGGACCGCGGCGTTCAATATCCCATACAGGGCGGTCAGCATCGACAGCACTAAAATGGCTTCGCCTATCCCCATGAAACCCGAATGGAGAAAGGAGATCATTCTCAATATTCCAAAGATGCCCAATTTGACGATAACCCCCGACATAGCACCCGATACATGCGAGGGTGCCGCAGGATGCGCGTGGGGCAGCCAGGTTTGTAAAGGGATAAAACCGGCCTTGATCCCAAAACCAAGAAAAAATAAAAGGAAGATCCAGTCAGGCGGGTGGTGCGTAAACCAGGCGTCGATGGCAACAAAGTCGAAAGACCCTTCGCGCGAATATACCGCGATAAAAGCGATGGACAGGAAAGCCGCTCCGATGTGCATCTGGACCAGGTAGTTGATCCCGGCCTTGAGCGTCCCCGGAATACCATGCTCGAAGATGACCAGCAGGAAGGAAGAGATGGACATGATCTCCCAGGCAACCAGGAATGCCAGCCCATGCTGAAGGACGCAAACACCGAGCATGGATGCCTGGAAGAGAATAAAGCTGCTCCAGTGCAGCATAAGATTGGTTTTTTGCTGCACATATTTTCTTAGGTATCCCATGCCGTAAACGGCGCTGTTGATGCAGGTAAGGTTGATGATCAGGATGAACCAGGCGGAAAGGGGATCGATCCGAACGGGGATTGTTCCGAACGGATAGGGTAGCAAAATACCGGTCTCCATGGACCTGTGTTCTGCCAGGACCTGCACTGCGGGGGCCGACGTGATTGCAGCCAGGCATAACGCCGCTCCCAAACCCATCACTGAGGCCTTCTCCAGCTTCATCGTTTTATCCAGAATTTTAAAAGATGTTTCAGGCTTGTTGCTTTCAATTGATAACCCGGCGGGATCTCGTCGTTCCAGCTGCAATAAGTGACCACCTTCGTTCCTGCGGGCATTTTAATCAGCTCCCTGTACAAGTAGCTGGTGTAGTAATGGTATAACCCCGGATCATGCGCGATGCTGTCATCGATCTTGTCGGATTCGACAAGGTTCTCGAAAAAAGAATTATAAAAATAGAAGTGGTCGAAACGCGTCAGCTCCATTCCTGTGAAATCCTTATGGATGAACCGGACATTGGTCATCCCTGATTTTTCCGCGGCCCGAACGGCATGGTCCACCAGGTATCTTCGTTGTTCGACCCCAAAAAACGAGGCATGGGGCCTGAAATAGGAACCCGCCAGGCAGAACTTCCCGATGCCGCTGCCGATATCCAGGATCTTTACTCCCTTTTCCGATGCCAGGAATGCCGAGGCCTTGCGGATGACGTCGAGCGGCGACCAATGCACCTTATCCAATTGCCGCAGAGCGGGAGGATACAGCTGGCAAAAGCTTTCCTCGCTTTCAAAAAAATGCGCCAATCCACCGGAAGCCTGAACGAAATACATGTCTGCAAATTTATCCCTCCCGTAAAAGCCGTACAATGCAATTTTGTCAATAAAAAAAGTGACATTTATCATTTTTAATCCCCTAACTTTGAAATACTTATGAGTATTGGTGGATTATTCCCGATTGATAAATGGGATTTCAAGAGCCAATCTATCCTCCGCAATCTCCCGGAAGAAGATTTTGCTTTGCTGACCGCTAATCAAAGCGTACAGACCTATCGTAAAGGAGAAATTATCTTTCGGGAAGGCGGCCTGCCTACGGGAATTTTTTATATCAAAAGCGGCAAAGTAAAAAAATACAAGGCTGTCGAAGGAAAAAGCGAACAGATCATCTACGTCGCAAACACAGGGGAATTGATAGGGTACCATGCCGTATTGTCTCAGGAGCGTTTCCCGGATTCGGCCGCAGCTTTGGAAGAAAGCGTTATCGGGTTTATTCCAAAAGAAGACTTCCTGCAGACCCTGGAACATTCGACTATCCTCAGCGGGCGGTTACTAAAAACGCTCAGCCACGAGTTCACGGTTTTCGCCAATGGCCTTGCCCTTTTCGGACAACGCTCCGTGCGGGAGCGTCTGGCCTTGCAGCTGATCGTTCTGCGGGAGAAATATAAAGTGAATTTTCAACCGGGCATGCCCGTAGTCATCGATCTATCCCGCGAAGACCTGGCCAACCTGGTCGGGGCAGTCCGCGAGAATGTGGTAAGGATCCTGTCCGAGTTCAAAGAGGAAGGCATCATCGAGACCAGGGGACGGAAGATCCTCGTGAATGATGTCAGAAAGCTCATCGAGATCGCCAATTACAAATAGGGAGACGATTGCGCCGTCGCATGCTGCCGGTCGGAACAGAATTCTACAAGAGGAAGACCGCAGGCGTTAAAGACGTGCGGCTTGCGCGGATTGAGCCGACAGGGCAGACTCATGAAAGTGGATGGTCCGCCAGCCTGTCTCAATTCGTTGGAAGATCATGGTGACCCGGGCAATCGGCTCGTATATCGTTGCATGTCCCTTGAGTTTGACCCTGGAGTGCGAAATGAAAAAGGCAATGGCCGTATTTCCGAGTACGTCAATCTGCATATTCTCGAGACGCTTTGCCAGCATTTCATCGAGGTGTTCGGGGATGGCTGCGAAATATTGCTGAATGGCGGTCCATCCCTGGATCGGGTCTTCTTTCTCTTGTGCGATATAGATCAGCGGGGAATGTTGGCTGTCCCAGATCGATGTCAATTGCTGCGGGTCAAGACGGAGAAAGCCCATGCGGTACGACTCGATCAGGGCCGAAATCGCAATTTTAGCTTCATTTGAGTTTTGCGGCACAATATGATTTTTCATTTGGCTTTGAGTTGAATCGAGGGCGAAACTTCCACAAGTTTGGCGCCCGGACGGTACAATTGGCGCATATTGTCCCCGGCTTCATTTTTGAGCATCGTCCTGGCTGGATGTTGTCCCTGTCCGGGGTTCGGGGGAGGACGCCCGCTTCGGATTTTCCGGTCCCGGCATACCGGTTAGTGCGGTTAAACCCGGCAGTGCTCCGAGCTGCATGGTTTCCACGGCCGTACTGGGAACGATAACGATCTTGGCATTTTGCTTCAGCCCTTCATACAACATGTTCATGGCGCGAAGATGCAGGGCCACAGGGTCGTCGCGGTAGGTTCGCGCAGCCTCTTCGAACTTTTCAGCGACCTGTCGTTCCGAATCTCCAAGGATCACCCTGGCCTGACGCTCTCTTTCCGCCTGTGCCTGCATGGACATGGCGTCCTGCAATCCCGCCGGTATCAGTACATCTTTCACCTCCACGGAATTGACCTTGATACCCCAGGGTTCCGTTCGTTCGTCGATGATCTCCCGAAGCAGCTCGCTGATCTTGTCTCGTCCTTCGAGCATGTCGGCAAGAAGTGTTTTCCCGATGACATCTCGCAAGGCTGTTTGGGAGGCCCAGCTAATGGCAGATTGATAATCGGCTACCTCCAGCGCGGCTTTTTGTGAGTCGAATACTTTCCAGAAAAGGACTGCATCCACATCCACGGGGACGGTGTCCCGTGTAAGGGTCTGCTCTGCCTTAAAGGTGGTAGTGATCACCCGGGTATCGATCCAATAGGCAATTGTGTTGACGATGGGGAAGATGAAAAACAGACCCGGGCCTTGTAAAGACCGGAATTTCCCCAATCGAAGGACGACCGCTTTTTCCCAGGGATCGGCGATCTTTATCGAGGAGGAGACAGCCAACGCCACGAGGAGGATACCGACGATAAGAATGCTTTTCGTGACGCTGTTGTCGGATAGGCCGGCGATGCCGTAAACGCAACCAAGACCGATCGCGGCGATCACCAGGAAAATAAATACCGGAAAACCGTTTTTCATAGCTTATCTTTTTCTTTTGTCGCCTTAATACGGATGGGATGTCACCGAAATGCCTCCCCATGATCCTTGACCATCATGGCGCCAAAGTCTTTTACGCGTGGGTTTGTGGCATGGGTTTGGGCCAGCCGGCCAGGTTGAACTTCCATCATGGCGCCACTGGCCGCATCGGCATTGGAGTCTTTCGCATTTTTTACGCTGTCGGAGCGTGCGACACTACAACCGAAATAAAGGAACGTGATCAACTGGCCCGGCTACAGGCACTGGCACGTTTTTTCGGTCTTTTCATAATAATGTCCGCTCGTACCGATCATACCGCCGCCATGTGCAGACACTCCTCGGCGCAGCTTCGACAGGCTGCGGCACACTCCCGGCAGTGCGGGTTATCATGCTTCTGGCACTCTTCGGCACATTCCTCGCACAGCTCTGCACAGATTCGGCAAAAATCTTCCGCGCGGCTGCTGCCCAGGCTCATCAACTGAGCCGCGTTATAGCAAGTAGTAGCGCATTCCATATCCAGTTGAATACATCTGGTCATCATCTTCACGTCCTTTTCCCCCAGACAAGCCGACGCACAATGGTTACAAATCGACGCACACCGGAGACAGGCGTCAATGCATTTCTGATAATCGTGGTAGTTCATATTGTGCTATTTAAAGCGAACACTCGGAGAACCTTCTAATGCAGAAAAATCCATGCCACCTCCCAATGCGCAGCGCCTAATCGCTTGCTCGTGCTGGCCGATCATAAGTTGCCTCTGGTACCGGGAGCGGGACACGTTTATATCTCATGTCATTGAACACCTCACTTGAATCACGGAAGCTTCGCCGCTCATTCAGCGAGACCATTATTCTTTCCTTCATAAATACTTGATCTTTAGCGCTGTATCTCACTAAAATGATTCCGGCATGATTTTTTCCATTTCGTCAGTGGATCAGAGCCAACCCGAGCCTTAACTGTCTCGTTCAAATGGCAAGACCTAACGACCAGGTCGCAAACGTTCCACCTTAAACCCCATCGCCAAGACAAAGGATAATTCATGCAAATGGCAAATCCATATATTTTGATTGCTGACGACGATCCAGAGGACCGGCAGGTCTTAAGGGATGAGTTTATGCGTCAAAATCCGGGAATCGCCGTCAAAGAGGTGGGAGGCGGTCGCGAACTCCTGGAATTTTTAGATCAGTGTCTGCCTCGTCAATTACCGGCGGTCATTGTGTTGGACTATCAAATGAAAGATCTTAATGGTCCTGAAGTCCTGCTTCTGCTCTCAGCTAATGACCGTTATAGACAGATCATCATAGTCATGTGCAGTACCTCTAACCGCACGAAAGACATGGAAGAATGCAAGCGGCTCGGCGCAAAGGATTACCTGATCAAACCTAACTGCATTGATGGTTTAAATAAAACCGTCCGCCAGCTGGCCGTCATCTTCGAAATGGCAACCCATTCCATGGCCTGAGCCTCCGGCGAACCTTTTTTTTACCGTTAAGTTCATTCAACTCTTTTAACAGGAAAAATTAGGCCGAAAAGGAATAACGGGAACCGCATGTTTTTAATGGGATTCTTCAAAGTGCCAATTTCCGCTTTCGACCGCTTTTTCATTTTGTTTTACCACATACTTATTATCGTTTTTTAATATTGCTACAGAATAAGAATAATGCATAGTGAACAAATAATTCCCCGCCGTTGACGGCGGACCCGAAACCCGAGGCTTTTACAGGGAGAACATTATTCTTGGCGGCGTCGACTTTCATATGTCAGGATAACTACAATTTCCAGTCTACAGATACCGCAACCATTTCTTTTCCCGGTGCGACTGCTTATACTGTCCATACCATTTACAGACCGGGTACAACGCAACCACCACCGCGATCCAGACCGCATAAACCGCCGCCAGCGACAGCCCCGCGCCTGCGGGACGACCGAACCGGCCGCCGCTAAAAGGCAGATCGGCCCAGTGATAACCCTGCAAGAGCACCACGATCAGCATCACCGCATGAAGGATATAGAAATGCACGATGAAATAGAACATCGGCGCCTGGCCATACACCCGCAGCACACGCGTGGTCCGGTTATCATGCCCCTCGGCCGCCGACAATACCAGCAACAGGACGCCCAGCGTCACCAGGGTGAAAATCAAGGACGGCGGATATTTGTTGACGTTGATATACGACAGGAAAGTGAAGAGCGCATTCTTTTGCTTCGCCCAGCGGATCGGGTCCCCATAGAGATCGATGGAACGCAAAAGCACGAACAGCGCCAGCGCGGCAAGACCCAGCCGCAGAAGGATGACCTTCCTTTGATCGGCGGGCAATGCGAAAAGACGCCCCGCGACGAACCCCGCCAGGAGGATACCCAGCCACGGCAACACCGGGTACGCGATGAGGAACAACCGGTCTGGACCCAGAGGGAAGACATTCAGGCTAAACAGCAGGCTGCCGATGAAACGCACCGGCCCCGTTGCGGGAAGCATGCCGGGGTTGAACAGGTCATGCCCGAAGATCAGCATCGCGGCGATCGCAGCCACCACGCCCAGCCGCACCCGTGACAGGATAGACAACAGGATCATCCCCGTCCCGATCGTCGCGATCACCTCGAATATGAACAGCCGGAAATGCGGGTCGAAGAACACCCCAAAATTCACGATCGTAAATTCCATCCCCACGAGCACGAGGCCCCTCGTAAACACAAAACGCCGCCGCGAACGCATTTCCGCTGGTGTGGCCGCGCCCAGAGGGGAGGCCTTCGAAGCTCCGTAAAAATAGAGGTACACCGAAGTCCCCGCCAGGAACACGAATCCGGGCGCGCACAGATGCGTGATCCACCGCGTAAAGAAAAGGATCGGCGTGGTCGTCGCCAGGTTGGTGGGGCTCTGATCCGCATGGATATGCAGCAGATCGCGCGCATGATCGAGCGCCATGATGACCATGACGAGCCCGCGCGCGACATCGATGGAAGGTAACCGTTTCATATGCAGTAGTCGTTGGCTAAGACTAAAGTTAAAAAAAAGGATTACTTTTCGGCCATGAAAAGGATAGGCGGTTTAATGGGGGGTATGCTGCTGCTTTGCGGTATACTCCACGGCCAGGGCTTCCTGAAAGCACAGGGCCGGCAGATCGTCGACGAAAAAGGAAAGAATGTCATCCTCCGCGGAATGGGACTCGGCGGCTGGATGTTGCAGGAAAGCTACATGCTGAAGCTGGGCGGCGTGGGACCGCAATACCTAATGCGCAAACGGATCAGCGAACTAGTTGGCCCCGAAAGGACAGCCGCCTTTTATGACGCCTGGCTGGCTAACCACACCCGCCGTGCGGATATCGATGCGATGGCTTCGTGGGGCTTCAACTCGGTCCGTTTGCCCATGCATTACCACCTGTTCACCCTGTCGGTCGAAGAGGAGCCCGTGCCCGGAAAGAACACCTGGCTGCAAAAAGGGTTTATCCTCACCGATAGCCTGCTCGCCTGGTGTAAGGCCAACCACCTCTACCTCATCCTCGATATGCATGCCGCGCCGGGCGGCCAGGGGAATGACTACAATATCTCCGACCGCGATTCCACCAAACCTTCGCTTTGGGAAAGTGCGGCCGACAGGGACAAGCTGATCGCGCTTTGGCGACGCCTGGCCGAACGCTATGCGAACGAGCCGTGGATCGGCGGATACGATATCATCAACGAGCCCAATTGGGGTTTTACCGATACCGCGGATAAACACGGGTTGAAGGAAACGAACAATGCACCGCTCCGGCAATTGATGATGGATATCACCACGGCCATCCGCTCGGCCGACAAACGGCATATCATCATCATCGAGGGCAATGGCTGGGGCAACAATTACCGCGGCGTCCTGCCGCCATGGGACGACAATATGGTGATCAGCTTCCACAAATACTGGAATCCCAACACCGAAGACGCGATCCGCCATTATCTCGAGCTGCGCGACCGGTATAATATTCCGCTCTGGCTTGGCGAATCGGGCGAGAACAACAACACCTGGTACCGGGACTGCGTTCGGCTGGTAGAAAGCCATGACATCGGCTGGTCCTGGTGGCCCCTGAAAAAGATCGGCGCCAACAATCCGCTCGAAGTACCGATGACGCCCGGGTGGCGCCGTGTCGTTGACTATCTCACGGGCAAAGGCCCGCGTCCTACTGCAACACAGACCGGGGCGGGCCTGAACAGCCTGCTTCAAAGCATCCGGTTCGAAAACAATATTTACCACAAAGAAGTGACCGACGCCTTGTTCCAACGCTGAGCGCTTATTGCAACCATTGCTCCACCTGCCTGCACCCGCGGTGTACGATCTTATTGACGAAGAAATTGTTCCAGCTGCTGAAAGGCGCCGATAAAAAATTTGTACTTGCTGTCCGTATGCGGCCAGGCGATCGTTTTGTGATCGAAAATATCGCGCACCATGTCATTGGCCTTGCGGCAATCTTCCTCATCGAAGAACAGGCTCTTCCAGCGCGGCGACAGATCTTCCATGGGGATCAGGCCGAAACCGTTGCCATAGATCTTGATGGCGGTGGGAGTGCTCCGAACGTCTACCGCATCCAGTTTTTTATTCAGCGCCCAGTTGAAATAGGCGTCCCAGAATTGGCAGTGATTTAGCAGGCGTTGACGGATCTCGGCGTCGCTTTCCTTATGGGTGGCGGGTATACGCCATCGGTTATTGATCGGTGAAAAAGGGTCTTCTGCCGGCTGGGAGGAAGGCAGCGGGAAGCCGCCGAAATATCCGGTTCGATCCTTTGCAACGACCAGTTGTATTTCTTCCGGAGTGAGGCTTTTGATCGAATATATGTACGTCTTATGCTGCTGGTCGGTCAGAAATAGCTGCATATCCTTTTTAGCCCACGCGCCATATTCATATTTGCCGAAGTCGCTGGTATACGAACCGTCGGCGCGCAATTCCAGGAAGTTAGCGGGAGAGAGCCCCCTGTCATCGCCCGGCCCGGCCCCATAAGCATAGAACCACAAATGTGTCAGCGGATTGGCGCGGAAAATGCAACCGCTGGACATCGTCAGCAACAGCAACAAGCAGCAGATATGGTATTTTCGGCGCATGTCACAAAATAGCTATTTTTAATATCCCAATGGCAAGAACATTTGTGATCGGCGACATCCACGGCGCCCTGCGCGCTTTACGCCAGGTGATCGAACGCATCGCGCCGCAGCCAAAAGACTGCCTGATTTTCCTGGGCGATTATGTCGACGGCTGGTCCGAGTCCCGGCAGGTCATCGACTATCTCCTGGAACTCGGCAAGGTCCACGACTGCGTCTTTATCCGCGGAAATCACGACGTGTGGTGTGAAGAATGGCTGGAAGGCTGGGGCGCCTCATCCGATTGGCTATACCATGGGGGCACGGCGACGGTGACCAGTTATACAGGAATTACCGCACCCGCGCTCGCCCGTCACCTGGAATTCTTCAACCAACTCCGCGCTTACTACGAACAGGACGGATGCCTCTTCGTTCACGCGGGTTTTTCCTCCGTTCACGGGCCGTCAGGCGAACATTTCGAAAGCAATTTCTGGTGGGACAGGACCCTGTGGGAGACGGCGCTGGCGGTCGATGATCGTCTCCCAACCGACAGTCCATTCTATCCCGAGCGCCTCCGGCTGTACAAAGAGATCTATATCGGGCACACCCCGACGACCAATTACGGGTTCAATAGTCCCATGCAGCGCTGCAACGTGTGGGACATAGATACCGGAGCGGCCTTTACCGGCAGGCTGACGGCCATGGATATAGCCACCAAAAAATTTATCCGGAGCGATACCGCGCAAGACTTGTATCCCGGCGAGACGGGAAGGAATAAATAAGCGAGTCGTCAGAAACCGGATACCCGCATTTTTTGGCCATTATAAACGATCGTCTTCGCCGCCGACGCAGGCCCTGTCATATCCCGCACGGTAAACGTGCGATGCACCGGCTGGCTGACCTCCCCCTTCGGCGCGCCGGGCTGCAATGTGAGCGTCCGGCTGCGGTCATCCCAGGTAATACGGATCCACGTCCCGCGCCCGCGCAGATAATCCTGGCTGATACCGTCGTCGTCATACAGCGTGAAATCCCCGTCCGCGCCCGGATAGATGCGCAGCGTCGTGGGCTCCGAAACAGCTTGCGATGTATATTGCCGGACAGGATCGAACGGGATAATGGCGCCCGCACGCGCATAAATAGGCATGATGGAAAGATCGACATCCCGGCGGACCATCCTCCCGCCCGCGATACATTCCCCTGACCACCAGTCATACCACGCCCCGGCCGGCAGATAAACAGCCCGGATGGTTGCGCCCTTCTCGAAAACCGGCGCGATCAGCAGATCGCGGCCCCAAAGATATTCGCTGCCCATTCCGCGCGCGATGGGATCCCCGGGATAGTGCAGCCAGAGCGCGCGCATCAACGGCATACCCGTGGCCCGGGCTTCCCAGGCTAACGTATAGGTATAGGGCAACAGCGCATAGCGAAGCTCATCATATTTTTTGACCACTGGTTCGATCCTCGGGTCGTTCATCGACGAGAGCAGCACATTTCGCGTGGCGCTGTCGGGCCCCGGTCTGGTCGATGTCTCCAGGTCGCCCCGGTTACCCTGCCCCCAACCCCACGGCAGAATGGTCATCGTCGTCCGGCCATGACTGCGGAAAGAAGGACAAAAGGCGCCGAACTGGAACCACCGCGCATACAGCTCGCCCGTCTTCTCGCTGTTGGGATAGAATCCGCCGATGTCCGAACCCCACCACGGACTCAGGCTCAGCGAATGGTTGATGCCGACCGCTATCTGCCCTTCCAGCGTTTTCCAGGACGATTCGGTGTCTCCCGACCAGATCCAGCCGCCCCAGCGCGCGACACCCAGGTAGCCGTTGCGGTGAAGGCTCCAGGGACGGATATTCGGGAAGGTGGACAGGGGCCCCTGGTAATACAGCTGATGACGCTTGACCCGCTCGTACAGGTTGAACCAGTCCCCTTCATCGGGCCAAAAGGCGTCCGCGCCGGCGCGCATCACGGGAATATGCAACCGCCAGTAGCTTTGAATATGCCCGGCGTCCACCGTCTCTCCGGGCGCCGCTGGGATCGTACCGTGCAATGTCGGCAACCTGTCCCGGTCATAAGGGACCATGTGCAGCACGACCCTAACATGCAATGCATGCAGATCGGCCAGCACGGCGGCGGGTTCCCCATGGAAGACCGCGGGGTTGAATTCGAAAGAGGGCTGCCGTGTGTTCCATCCCTGGGGGGTGAAACCCGTTCCAAGATATATCACGGCATCCACTGGTATTTTTTTGGAACGGAAACTGTCCACGATACCCACGATGTACCGATCGTCCCTGATCGTCCGGTGCGATTGCATATACCCCAGCGCCCATTTCGGCGGAAGGACCGTGGGGCCCGTCAGATCGGACAGGTCCTTCATGAATTCTTCCGGCCGGTGTGCATCGAATACGATGATGTCGTATAACCCCGGTACAACCGTGCCGGCCGGTGGAAGACCCTTGGCCAGCGCCTGGCCCTGGTTCCGCTCGTTTTGCTGGATCGTGTCTGCGGACGTTGGCTTCCAGGGGATATACACCCCCCGGTCGGCGCTCCGCAGGTCGATCTCCCCCCACGGGTTCGCCACGAATAATGCCCAGCCCTTCGTTCCGACCAGCAGGGGCACCGGGTTGCGCGAGCCATAGGCATCGCCCTGCCACCGGGGTTGCATGTCCTGCAGCCTTCCCCGCCGGTCGAATTCGATGGGAGCCTCGCGCCAGTTGCTGCCGCGCACCGGCTTGTGACCGCCTTCACCCAGGCCCAGCACCGGCGCTTCATCCAATGAAAAAGAAAAGCTCGAATCCCCGAAAACGAGACCCTGCACCGGCACGCCGTCCGTTGTCGTAACGGTGACTGCCAGCGGCGACCCGCTGACCTCCACGAGAAGATTACCCACCCGCCGCCGCACAGGCGCCGCAATATCCTTCAATACCAGGACAGGCGCCGGCCACCGGCGATCCGTCAACGCCGGGCTATACGGCAGATCGATGCTGTCGTCGAGCGGCTTCAAGGTGATGCGGATCGAATGCGCTCCTGCCTCCCGGACGAGCAGCTCCGCGCGAGCGCCGTCCGACCGGATCTGCTGCGAAAAGACCGGGCCGGCCTGCAATAGCGCCGGCAGTGCGACAATAAAAAAAAGACGGTGGGGTAAAAGTGTAGACATATGCGATCCCTAATTTCCCGGAATAAAGCCGCACCGCCCGGCCGCATTTTAGCCAGTTTCTAACAGATATTGACCAATGCCATATACCGCTAACCGCAGCCGCGCTATGCCTTGCTATGCCTTCGCCAGGTGCTCCGTAAACCCCCACGCCACCAGGCGCTCGTAGGCAGCCCCGACTTCATCGGGTATATCCTGCGGGATCTGGAACCCCTTTTCGGGATAGATCCGGATACGCTGCAGATCGCCGACCATGATATTGATCACGCGCTCCATCGGGATCTCTTCGGTGGGATAATCCTCGAATGCGATCTGCGGAGACGTTACGATCAGGTCCTTGTCCGGCCAGTGCTTTTTGAAGGTGGCATAGCTCCTGCGCTCCATATAGGGTTTCTGCACCAGCAGGAACGATTGGGGATGCAATCCCTTTTCCTCCAGCATCCGGCCCGTGAAAAGGATATTCTCGCCGGTGTTGGTGGATTGATTTTCGATGAAAATAGCTTCCGAAGGAACGCCCATGTCCAGCGCGATCCGGGCGAACCGGTCCGCTTCGGGGTCCTTCCAGATCCCCCTGGTGACATTCCCCAGTCCCCCGGAAAAGATGAGTATCGGCGCGCAGCCTTGCAGATACAGTTCGGCGCCCCGTTCGCCAACCCGCAGGTCATGACTGCCCAATACCAGGATACAGTCCGCCGCCCGCGGCTGATGATGCATGTGATGATATTCCCACAACTTCCTCGCTTCGTCCAATACGTTTTCCGTGATCATAAAATACCGGTATTCGCGGTAAAGATAATACGAAAAACAAAAAAGGCCGGCTTGCGCCGGCCTTTGCCTATGAATTCATGACCCTTAAATGACTTCGTGCTCTTCAAGCCCCTTGGGTGTCGCCACCAGCAAAGTACCCTGCGTATACTTCTCGTCGTGCTGGCTCGCGTCCAGGCCCTCCTCTTCTTCTTCCTCGCTGACGCGCAGCGGAACGATGAAGTTGATCAGCCGGAAGATCCCATAGGAGACGACAAAACTGTAACCGACCGCACAGCCCATCGCTTTCACCTGCGTGAAGAAAAACGAGGGATTGCCATACAGCAGTCCGTTAGCGCCCGCCTTGTTCACCGTCAGCGTGGCGAATACGCCCGTCAGCAGCATCCCGACCATCCCGCCGATACCATGACACGGAAATACATCCAGCGTGTCGTCCAGTACGGTCTTCGTGGCCTTGAAATGCACGGCCATATTCGAGATCACTGCCGCCACCACCCCTACGAATATGCTTTGTGGGACGGCGATATAGCCCGCCGCAGGTGTGATCGCTACGAGCCCGACTACAGCCCCTACGCAAAAGCCTACCACCGACGGCTTCTTTCCGCGCAATACGTCAAAGAACATCCAGGACAACCCCGCAGCCGCCGCTGCCGTATTCGTCGTGGAAAAAGCAGACACCGCCAATTGATTTGCACCCAGTGCGCTCCCGGCATTGAAGCCGAACCAGCCGAACCATAACAGACCCGTACCGATCAGCACATATGGGATATTTGCGGGCTGCGTCTCCTGGCGATTCATGTGTACCTTCCGGCGTTTGAGCACGAGTGCTCCCGCCAGCGCCGCACAGCCCGCTGATATATGCACGACCGTACCCCCGGCAAAATCGAGCGCGCCCATCTTGGCGAGGAATCCGTCGGGATGCCAGCTCCAGTGTGCCAGCGGCGCGTAGACCAGCAGGCTGAACAGAACGGTGAACAGCACATAAGCCGAAAACCGCATCCGCTCGGCAATCGCCCCCACGACCAGTCCCGGCGTGATGATGGCGAACATGAGCTGGAACATCGAGAACAATGCCTTCGGTACCGTCGGAGCAGGACCCCATGGCGCTCCGGACACCACCCCTTTATAAAATAAATGCGTCAGCGGATTGCCGATGATCCCATGTATCGACTCCCCGAAACAAAGACTATAACCTACTACGATCCACAACACGCCGACCACCCCGGCCGCCACCACGCTCTTCATCATCGTGGACAGGACGTTCTTCCGGTTGACCATCCCACCATAAAAAAAGGCCAGCGCAGGCGTCATGATGAACACCAGCGCCGTCGCCACCAGCAACCAGGCGACATCGGCCGAATTGTATTTGCCGTCCTCCAGGCTCGGAGTGAGACTGGGAACGAAAATAGCCGCCACCGCCAGGATGGCCAGCAGAAGGAAGGGTAATACCCGCTTCAAAGTGATCTTGGTAGTAATCATATTAATTATATATTAATATATTTGTTTGCAGCATAAAGATATAATCGTTTGAAGGTAGGACCAAATATAATTAAATATCTAAAAAATATAATGTTTATAACCGAATTCTTTAATTCAATATGTATCAATTCATTATATTTTCAAGCCTCTCCAACCCTGTTCATAAAAAGTTCTCCGAAAAGCGGCAATTTCGGTTTTCGGCCGATCTGCACCTTCAAAAACATCCATTGAACAACCACGCCCCGGGATTGAAATCCCGCTCCGGCGGGTCAAAAGGATAGTAATTTCGCGGCATGCGCATCGCCAGGGCAACACCCCTTCAATTACAGATCCTCATCTGGGGTTTCGTTTTCCTTTTCAACCTGCTGACCTATCTGCCGGAGGACGGCTTCTGGCAGGCCCTCATATGGAGCGCAACCAACTGCTTCTTTTATGTGGTCATCATTTATGGGAATATCCTCGTCTTCTTTCCCCGTCTATACGAAAAAGGACGCCTCGGCTGGTATGTACTCGCCTCCATCGCGCTGCTCGCCGGATGCGGCATAGCCCGTACGCTGATCAACACTGGCATCTATAACCGCTGGTTCGCCAAAACGCCGGAGATCGTCACGGTAGCCACCTATCTCTATTTCTCGATCGCCGGTCTTGTCATCTTCCTCCTCAGCTTCGTCTTCCGCATCGCCCTCGCCTATTTCCGGATCAAACGGCAGGCGGAACAAATGCTCGAACAAAAAAGCCAGGCCGAGCTCAATCTCCTTAAGTCGCAGGTCCAGCCCCATTTCCTGTTCAATACGCTCAACAACATCTATTACGAGGCCTACCGCGAGGCCCCCCGCACCGCCCTGCTGATCGGCCGCCTCTCCGATATCATGCGCTATTTCGTGGACGAAAGCCCCAAAGAAAAAGTGTTACTTTCCACCGAGATCAAATTCCTCGAGAATTATATCGCGCTCGAAGAGATCCGCATCCGCCATGGCGTCACCGTCCTTTTCGACAAGTCCTTCCAGGGCGATCCCGCTATTCCGCCCATGCTGCTGATGACCTTCGTGGAAAACCTGTTCAAACACGGCATCGACCGCGGCGCGCAGGGCAACCACATCAGCCTCTCGCTCATCCAGCAGGACGGCAGCCTTCTCTTCACGACCGAGAATGCGCTACCCACCGACCATCCCGCTTCCACGAAAGCCGGCTTCGGTCTGCGCAATCTCGAAAAACGACTAACTTTACTATACGGTGACGGGTTCACCCTGTCCACCTCCTGCACGGAAAATCATTTTCAGGCCTTCCTAAAAATCCCGCTGCTATGAGCTTTTCATGCCTTATCGTCGATGACGAACCCAATGCGGTCAACCTCCTCGAGATGTTCATCCGTCAAAACACGGGCTGGGACATCCGCGGCAAGTGCTATGACGCCCGCGAGGCCCTCACTTTCCTCCGCGCCAACCCGGTCGATCTCATTTTCCTCGACATCAATATGCCCCATCTCACCGGTATGGAAATGGCGCCGCTGCTTCCCCCCCGGACCAGCATCGTCTTTACCACTGCCTATTCCGAATTTGCCGCCGACAGCTATGGCTTTCCCACCATAGACTACTTGCTGAAACCCATTACCCTCAAACGCTTTTATGCGGCGATGCAGAAGATCGAAGCCCATTTCGCACGACCCGATACGGCAACCGCCGCCGACCACTCTACTGCCCAACCCCCCGAGAGCGAATATTTTTTCATCAAGTCGGGTAGGATGCTCCATAAAGTATTGCTGAAGGACATCCTCTATTTCGAAGGCGACAAGGAATACGCGAGGCTGGTGACGCCAACCCAAAAGTTGCTCATATACCGTCGCTTGAAGGACATCGAAGAACAGTTGTCTTCCACTTTCGCACGCGTCCACAATTCATATATCGTCAATATCGCCCGTCTCGATTCCATCCGCGATAACCACGTCTTCATCGGCGCAAAACAGATCCCCATCAGCGAAAAGTTCCGCGAGGCGTTCATGCTCCGCATCAGGGAGCGCGTCTTCTGAGGCCGCATTCGTCCCACCCGCACCCGTCCAATCCTCCGCCCCGCGCCCCTATTTTAGCTAAATTTTACAAGCTTTTAGGCGCTAATTCCCGACCTTAGGCGTTATTTACCTATGCGCAAAGCCAAAATTATCCGCATCTTCTGGATACTCTTTTTCACTGGTCTCCTGGGATTCGTCTGCCTTATCGCCCTTATTGCCTCCGGCGCCTTCGGCCAGCTGCCCTCGCTGCATGAGCTGGAAAACCCATCCCTCGTCCTGGCTTCCGAAGTCTATGCCGCCGACGGCACCTCCATGGGCAAGTACTACACCGCCAAAGGCAACCGTCTCGATGTCGCCTATAAGGATATCTCCCCCAATGTGATCCATGCGCTGGTGTCCACCGAGGACGAACGGTTTTATGAACATTCCGGCGTCGACGCCAAGGCGGTCCTCCGCGCCATCCTCCTGTTCGGCAGGGACGGAGGCGGCAGCACCATCACCCAGCAGCTCGCGCTGAATATGTTCAACGGCGAACGGTCGCACAACCGCATCAGCCGCGTCATACAGAAGCTGAAGGAATGGATCATCGCCATCGAGCTCGAACGCAATTTTACGAAAGAAGAGATCCTCACGCTCTACCTCAACGACGTCTCGTTCAGCGATAATGTCTACGGCATCCGCGGCGCGGCCCGCACGTTCTTCCGAAAGGAACCCGACAGTCTTTCCGTCGATGAGGCTGCCGTTCTGGTAGGGATGGTCAATAACCCCAGCTACTTCAATCCGCGCACCAACCCCAGGGCGGCGACCGACCGGCGAAATGTCGTGCTCAACCGGATGGTGTCGAATCATTTTCTTACCGAGCAGGATGCGGCCCTCCTCAAGGCGAAACCCATCGACCTCAGCCGCTACCGAAAACAGGACGAAAACAACGGTCTCGCGCCCTATTTCCGCGACATCCTGCGCGGCGATCTGAAAAAATGGTGTAAGGAACATACCAACCCGGCCACAGGGAAACCCTATAATCTCTACCAGGAAGGTCTCAAGATCTATACGACCATCGACCCCCGTATGCAGGCGTATGCGGACGAGGCGGTGAGTCTGCAAATGCCCGTCCTCCAAAAAATGCTCGATGCTCAGCACAGCATCCGCAACGGTTCGGTATGGGACGCGCACAAGAATATCCTCGAAGCCGCAATGCGCAACAGCGAACGCTGGCAGGACGAAGAAGACGCCGGTCTCTCCGAGCCGGAGATCCGCAACAGCTTCAACACCCCCGTTCGCATGAAGGTCTTCGCCTGGAATGCCGCCCGCGAAAAAGACACCATCATGACGCCACTGGATTCCATCAGGTACCACCGCCAGATGCTTCAGACAGGCTTCATGGTCATGGACCCCTTCACCGGGGCCGTAAAAGCCTGGGTTGGCGGCATCGATTTCCGCACCTATAAGTTCGATCACGTCAATAGCGGCACCAAACGGCAGGTGGGCAGCTCCATCAAGCCGTTCCTCTACAGCCTGGCAATCGAAGATTTCAATTTCACGCCTACCACGCAATGCCCTGCCATACAACAGTTCTTCCCGGAATATAACGCCTATGTACCCGCGAGAAGTGGCTCGCACTGGGAACCCGGCCCCTACCCCATGGCCTATGGCCTGGCCTGGTCCATCAACGAGGTGGCGGCCTATCTCATGAAATCGTTCGGCCCGCAGGGCCCGCAACGTTTTGCCGAGTACCTCAGGCAGATCGGCATCCAGACGACGGTACAGCCCTATCCCTCCATGGCGCTGGGCGCCTGTGAGCTTTCACTCTACGAGATGCTGGGCGGGTATACCATGTTCCCCGCCGAAGGCATTCATACCGATCCTTATTACATCGCCCGCATCGAAGACAAACACGGCAACCTGCTTGCTTCCTTCGTTCCCGCACATAAAGAAGTTCTCAGCCAGTCCACCGCCTATACCATGACCCGGATGATGCAGGGCACCTGCGATTTCGGAACGGCCGCCGGTCTTCGTCAACGCCTCGGCCTGGCGCAAATGGGCGGAAAAACAGGTACGACCAACGACAATGCCGATACCTGGTTCATGGGCTATACCCCGCAACTCCTCGCCGGCGCCTGGGTCGGCTGCGACGACCGCTTCATCCAGCTGGAAGGACGCTCCTCCGACGGGGGTCACATCGCCCGGCCCATATGGGAAAATTTCTTTCGGCTGGCCCTTGCCGATAAATCACTCGGGCTGAACAGGGGTAGCCTCTTCGCGCAGCCCGATAGCCTTAACGCCGCACTGCAATACGACTATAACAACCAATACGAAAAAGCTCCTCCCCCCGGCGCCGAAGGCGCCGACCAGGGCAACGGCAACCAGTATTTCGATTCGACGAAAACAAAACAGTCCAACCAGTATTAGGCAGGCTTCAGCCCGTCCTTTGCCCATCGGCACAGTAATTGCTACCTTTACTCTGTTAATTTTTTCCCATGCGTGGTATTACAGCAGCTTTGTGGGGCATGGCTATATTGACACTGGCCTTTCGCTTTCCCGCACCTATGCAAGCAACATCCTCCCCTCGGACCGATTCATTGCCGGCCGCCGTTCGTCTTTCCTCCATTATCCCCGCCCGCCCTTTCCCGCAACACACGGCCTACCACGGCGGAGCCATTCTACCGAGCCATATCTCCAGGGAGGCAATGGATGATACCGTCCGGTCTTTTTACCGCCAGTGGAAACAACGTTATATCCTTCCGGGTTGCGCACCCGACGAGAAATATGTATGGTTCGAAGGAACTTCAGGCCGCAATATCTGCGTTTCGGAAGGGCAGGGATATGGAATGATGATCGTCGCGCTGATGGCCGGTTTCGATTCGACGGCGCAGAAGACGTTCGACGATTTGTATCGCTATGTCCAATCCCACCCCAGCACCAGCAGCCCCCATCTCATGTCCTGGATGCAGACCCGCTACTGCCGCAGCGTGGACGGCGGCACGGCCACCGACGGGGATATGGACATCGCCTTCGCGCTTTTGCTCGCCGACGCCCAATGGGGCAGACACAGCGATATCCCCTACCGCCAGGCAGCGATCGATATGATCGGGGCCATCCTCCGCGAAGAGATCAACCCCGTTACACATATCGTTATGGAATGCAACGGCGAGTCGCCGCGGAGCAGGGATTTTTTCGACATGCGGTCATCGGACTTCATGCCCGATCATATCCGGGCCTTCCGGCAGGCAACCGGCGATCCCGTATGGGACACCGTCCTCGACAACAATTACCGGGTATTCCATTACCTGCAGGATACCTATAGCCCCGACGCGGGCTTGGTGCCCGATTTTATCAGGAATATCCGGCTGCATGCCGGGCAGGGTTACAGCGGTTCATCTACCCGATCCGCTCCGCACGGCGGAGACGCATCATCCACCCCACCCGCTCCACACGGCGGCGACGGCGACGAGACAGCGATGGATACCGGGGACGATATCTCGGCTATGCCGGCACAACCCGATTACCTGGAGTCCAAATACGATGGGAAATACAATTTCAACGCCTGCCGCGTGCCCTGGCGCGTCGCTGCAGACTATCTCGTGTCCGGCGACAAACGCGCGGCCGGTTTCCTGAGCAGGATCAACCCGTGGATCCGTGAGACCACGAAAGACAACCCGGACAATATTTCCGCAGGTTACAATCTCTCGGGCGAAGACCTTCCGCATCGCTATTTCGAGGCGCTGTGTTTCATCTGCCCGTTTGCCGTGGCGGCGATGGCGAACCCTCACAACCAGGAATGGCTCAACAAACTTTGGGACTATATCGTCGGATTCAAAATGAAGGATTTCGATTATTATGACAACAGCATCAAAATGATCGACCTGATCATTCTTTCAGGCAATTACTGGGCTCCGCTTTCCGACAGCCCGTCGGCGCCCCCTTCAGTCTGCCCGTCCGCGCCCTCTGCCCTGGCGCCTGGCCGACTCAACGCACCGGCGCTCCATCCCTGATCTCCTCATTTGCGGCCGTCACCAGCCTGTCGCCTTCTTTCAACCCTTTTCCGAACACTTCGGTCCTGCCGCCCTGCGACCTCCCCGTCTGCACGTCGATCCATTCTGCTCTATGGTCGTCCGTTACCCGGATCACGAATAACCGCTCCGTTCCATCGACGATAGCCGAACTCGGAACGACGAAGCTGCTGTCCCTGTCCGGCAGCGGCAGATCCACTTCCGCCACCATGCCCGGCAACAAGGTCTTGTCATTACAGTATACATCCATCTCCGTCCGCTCGGCCCGCAGGTGATTGTCCAGGGCCCCCGCCAACCTGCGCACCTGCGCCGTAAAGACCCGCGTCGGCAATGCCTTCACCGTAAAGTTCACGTTATCCTTTTCGCTGAGATATCCCGTGTAGGCCTCCGGCACGGAGATCACCAGCCGAAGGTGTTTCTGCTCCTGCAGGGTGAACATCGGCAGATCGGACCCCTTCCCGGAAGGTCCGACATAAGCCCCGGGGTTGACATTCCTCGCGCTGATGACCCCGCTGAACGGCGCCCTGATCTCCAGGTATTTCAAGGTCGCCGCCACTTCATTGTAGGCCGCTTTCGCCGCATCCCATTGCGCCATATCCGATTTTTGCCGCGCGTTGGCCTGGTCGATGTCATTCTGCGAGATCGTTCCCGGCGTTTTGCTCGTCTCCACCACCCGGTCGTAATTCGATTTGCTCGCGATATAAATGGCTTCCTGCGATTTCATCTTCGATTGCGCGCTCGCCAGCTGGCTTTCCAGTTCGGGCGCTTCCATCGTTGCCAGCAGCTGCCCCTCCCGTACCTCCGATCCCACATCCACATACAGCTTCTTCACGAAGCTGCTCACTTTCGCATAGAGATCCACCTGCTGGAAGGCGATCAGTTCCCCCGGCACATGCAGGTCGGTCGAGAACCGCCCTCTCTTTAGGATAAACGTGGCCGTTCCTGATGCGGCGCTATCCGTCGGAGTCGCCGGCGCAGTCGTCGCAGCCTCGCTGTCGGCCTTTCCGCTCCTTGCCCCATCCGTATTCGAGCAACTGGTCAGCATGCCGGTCGCACATAGCGCCACCGCCAGCCCGGCAACCACCGATCGCTTCATCTTTAGACTATTCATATAGTGACGATATATAGTGTTTACTTTCTTTATCCGATGGGTCGAGCGATACCGACTGCGTCGATGTTTTCCCCTGTACCCATGCGAAGATCAGCGGTAAGATGAACAACGCCGCAAACGTGCTCGCGATCAGCCCGCCGATCACCGCCCTGCCCAGCGGAGCCGCCTGATCCCCGCCTTCCCCAAAACCGGAGGCCATCGGTATCATCCCCACCACCATCGCGACAGTGGTCATCAGGATCGGCCGTATCCTCGAGGCCGCCGCTTCCCTCGCTGCCGCCAGCGCACTGCCCGAATGCCTCCGCAATTCTTCCGCATTCGTTACCAACAGCACCGAGTTGGATATGCTCACGCCTACCGACATGATCATCCCCATATACGATTGAAGATTGAGCGTCGACCCCGTCAGCATCAATATCCCGATCGATCCCAGCAATACAGCGGGTACCGTACACAAGGCGACCAGCGATACGTTGAAGGATTGGAAATTCGCCGCCAGCATCAGAAAGATCACGACGATCGCTACGATCAATCCCGTTTGAAGGCTGTCCAGCGTTTCGGTCAGCACCGTCGTTAATCCCCGCGTTTCGATGACGACACCCCGCGGCAGCTTTCCCAGCGATGCCAGCGCGCGCTGCACATCCGTCGCCGCATGCCCGAGATCTTTTTTATACAGGCCGGCGGTCACCGAGAGCACCGGGATCGCCCCAATATCATCATTGTCGCCATAGACGGAGACCGGGGTGATCGTCGCCACGTCGCCCAGCACGGGCCGTGCGGCATTGGGGGTGACCGGTATCTCGCCGATATCGTGTACGCTGTTCATGACATTCGTAGGCACTTCAACCTGCACGCTGTAGGAAAGATTCGATTTATGATCGATCCAAAGGCTCTTCTCGGTGTACCGGGACGAAGAGGTCGCGGCGATCAGCGACCGGCTGATCTGGGAGGCATTCGTCCCCAGCTGCGCTGCGCGGACACGGTCGATATTGATATCCAGCGCGGGATAATGAGTAGCCTCATCCAGCTGCGCATCCCGGAGATAGGGTATCCCCTTCAGTTTCGCAATGACCTTGTTCGCATATTCTTCGTTCAGCCTCTTGTTCTTCCCCATGATCTTGACCTCGATCGGCGTCGGCGACCCCTGGCTAAGGATCTTGTCCGTCAGCTCTATCGGTTCGAAGGAGACCTTTAGGAATGGCATGTCGCGCGCTATGCGACGGCGGAAGCTTTCCTTGAAGTCGTCCATATCCACTTTGTAACCCTCTTTAAAGCTCGCCATCAACACGCCCTCCTGCGGACCCGCCATAAAAAGATAAACGGGGTCGGTCGAGAACTGCGGACTATGCATCCCCACCATGGCCGAAGTCACGGCAATATTCTGATGGCCCACCATCGAGTCGAGGATGCCCAGCGTCTTGACCATATATTCTTCCGACCGTTCCACACGCGTCCCGTCAGGCGCCCGCATCCGGACCTGGAATTGCCCCTGGTTCGATTTCGGCAGGACATCCCGGCCGATCGTAATGATCATCAGATAAGCCCCGCCGAGTCCAACCACGATATACAATAAAGCGATCGGCAACCGGTACGGCATGAGCCGGTCGAGGAACCGGATGAAACGTTTCCGGAGCCGGTCGAACCGCGTCTCACGTCCATCCATGCCCGTCCCGTGTTCCAGCAATTTATGCTTTTCCTCCGCCGCGCTGGCTTCATCCGCAGCCGTCAACCCCGAAGCCCTGAACTCCTCCTCGTCCGAGGCATATACCTGTCCGCCTTTTTTCCGGTGTCCCTTCATGATCCAATTGGCCAGCACGGGCACGAAAGTCTGTGCCATCAGATACGAGGTGATCATCGAAAAACCGATCGCCAGCGACAACGGCAGGAACAACGATCCCGGGATGCCGCCCATCGAGAACGCGGGCGCAAAAACCGCCAGGATACAGAACAGGATCAGCAGTTTCGAAAATGCGATCTCCCGGCACGCATCCCAGATGGCCAGCGATTTCGGCTTGCCCATCGCCAGGTGCTGGTGAATATTCTCTATCGTCACCGTCGATTCATCCACGAGGATGCCTATCGCCAGTGATAGCCCGCTCAGCGTCATGATATTGATCGTCTGATGACACAGGTTGAGGAACAATACGCCGGAGATCACGCAGATCGGTATAGTCAGGATCACGATCAGGGCGCCCCGCAAGTCCCCAAGGAACAACAAGACCATCAATCCCGTCAGGACTGCCCCGATGATCCCCTCGTTCAGCAGGTTCTTCACCGAGTTGATCACATAGGTGGACTGGTCGAATTCGTACGACAATTTCACGTCCTCGGGCAATTGTGCCTGGAAACGCGGTATGGCTTTTTTCAGGTTCTGAACGACTTCCCAGGTCGACGCCGCGGCTGCCTTGGTGATCGGCAAATAGATCGAGCGCTTCCCGTTGACGAGCGCATAGCCGAGCGGAATATCCCCGCCGTCTTCGACCGTCGCCACATCCTTCAGATAGATGTTCTGAACGCCATTCGCATAGATGGGGATATCCTCGAATTCCTTCACCGTCGGGATCGTCGAGTTGGTAGGCGTGAGATAGTTCAGGTCGCCGATGCGCACATTCCCCGCCGGGGTCGCCTGGTTGTTCACCCGCAATGCGGCTACGATCTGGTCCGGTGTAAGGTTGTGCGCCCGCATCCTGTCCGGGTCCACTTTGATCACCACCGTCCGCGAATTCCCTCCAAATGGCGCCGGGGACACCAGCCCCGGCACGCTTGCAAACTGCGATCGGACATAGATGTTCGCAAGGTCCTGCAATTCATTATTGGTCCGGATCGGGCTGCTCAATACCAGCTGGCCCACCGGCAAGGTTGAAGCATCGAACCGCAGGATGAACGGTGGTTGCGACCCCGGCGGGAACGCCGCCTGCGCCCGCGTTATATAACCCGTCACTTCGGAGGCCGCCTGCGCCATGTCGGTCCCCTCGTAGAAAGTCAGCTTCAGCAAGGTCAACCCCTGGATATTCCGGCTTTCGATGCGCTGAACGCCGCCGACATACAACAACAGGTTGACATACTGTTTTCCGAAAAAGGTTTCCATCTGGTCGGGCGTGAACCCGCCGAAAGGGTGCGATATATAAATGACCGGCAGGTCCAGCTTAGGAAAAATATCGATCTTGATGCTCCGGACGGCGCCGATGCCGAAGAATAACAGGCCGGCCACCAGTACGAGGATGGTGATCGGTTTCCTAAGCGCAAGTCTGATCAATCCCATGTTTGATATATTCAGTTAAAACTCATTAATGAACAGCCCGAAGTCACCCGTCGAGGCTGCCTTATACAATAACACCTGCCAGACGTTGGTGTAAATGATATCCCGCTGCGTCTCCGCCTGGTTGAGGATCGCCGCCGCCGTCGTCACATCCACGATCGTCGCCAGTCCGTTCTTATACAGGGTCTCTTTCTGTAGATAGGCATCTCCGGCGGCTTTCACCTGGATCGGCACTTCGCGATAGTTCTCCAGCGCATGTTTGATCTTGCTGTCCGCAAGGATCACCTGCGCCTGCAATTGCTGGGTGATCAATCCGTATTCCTCTTGCAATCCTTCCGTCGTAAATTGCTGCGCTGCCACCTGCTGATGCACACGTAGTGGAGTGGTGAGATCCCAGAAGACGCCCACCCCGATCAGGTAGTTGGCCGTCTCGAGCCCGACTCCTTTGAAATAGTTGGGCGTATACGCCGTGGGATTCTGAGAGCTGTAATTGGTTCCGAACCCGGTGCCCCGGTCCTGGAAGACGCCGAACAGCGAGAAGGTGGGATAGTTCTGTGTCCGCAGGTATTTCGATTCCTGGTCGCTCACCGACACCCGCTGCTGGAAGTACTGCAGCAAGGGATGCTGCGCCAGGGGTTGCGCCGGCTGGGCCATCAGCGTATTCGGCAATCGCGACACAAAGGCCGAGTCGAGTGTATAATTATTGGAGTCGGGTGGCCGCACCTGCATCAGCTGCGCCAGTTGATTGGCCGTCTCCTGTTCCGCTTCGATGGCATTCGTGAGCGCGATCCGCGCGCTCGAAACCTCCGCATTCGCCAGCGACGAGTCCACACCAGGGTTCAACCCGGATTTAGCCCTTGCCGTCGCCACCGTCTGGAATGCAATGGCCCTGTCCAGGTTCGCCTGCTGCGATACGATCAGCTTCTGCGTTGCGATCAGGTCGAGATAGGCGCCCGCTACCTTCACGCTGTGCTCGAACTTTTCCTGGTCCAGGTCGCCTTGATCCTCGTCCAGCAGCCGCTCGGCCGTCTTTGCCTTTTCCTTATAGCGTCCAAACTGGAAAAAGTCCCAGCTGACATTCGTCCAGTACAACGACCCGAACGCAGCCGTCCAGTTTTGCGTCGGTGACAGGGCCCCCGAAGAACCGGCCGAGTTTACCTTGTAGCCCATCAGTGGCCCGAGACTCGAGTTGGCGGTGCCATAGACCTGTTCGGCGGCAAAGCTCAGATCCGGCAGGTATTCATTTTTCACGGCTTTGACCGTGGCGCGCGCAGCCTGGACATAATTCGCTTTTGCCCGGATCGTACCATAATTTGTAAGGGCGCTCTGTACGGCCTGCTTCATCGTCAACACCTGGGCCGTCCCCGTCACTGGATATGCCAGCGAGAGAAGGACCCCGGTCAGGGCCGATAGGATCATTTTAATCATGATACCTGCAAAGCGAGCGCAAGATTTTGAAGTAATTTTGAAGCAGGGACGTTGGGGCGAAACGCGAGTGCCAGCTGATGCAGGCCATTACTATATTGATAGACGATATCGAAATGACTTAGATCGCAGATCTGCCGTACGATCGCCAGCCCAATCCCGATGGAATCGCTACCCGAATTGCCCTTCTTGAACCGCTCGAACAACTCCTGCGTCGGCACCCGCGGCTCGATACCCGTATTGACGATCACCAGCCCCTCCTTCGTCAACTGCACGCCGATAAAACCCTTCCCCTCTCCCCCGATCGGCCCTGCTCCGCCCCCCGCGAGCCACTCTCCCCCCACCGGTGGCACATTATGCCGTATCGCATTACTGATCAAATTCGTCAACAACAAATCCGACAGCGACGCATGCAGCGGCACATATACCCCATTTTCGATATGGGCCTCCAGCACGAGCGATTTCAATTCGATCAGTTCCCCGAATGCCTGCAGCGCCTCCCGCAACAGATGACTGATACATACCGGTTCTCCCGCCTGGTATTCCTGGTTCTCCAGCCTGGTCAGCAAGGTCAGGCTGCTGTGGATCCGCGACAGCCGCTCGAGCGCATTCTGCATCTCGGCGATCAGCACCGCCTGCTCATCCCGGATATCGGATTCCATCAGCAGATCCAGCTTGCCGCGGATGATGGCGGTAGGCGTTTGCAGCTCATGAGAGGCATTCTCGGTAAATTCTTTCAGGGATTGATAATCCTCCCTGGCCTTGTCCGTCATCTTGAGGAGGAACTGGTTCAGCTCGCGGAATTCGGACGTCTGGGTCCCCGGCAGTCGCAGCGCATCTTTTTGCTTCAGATCGAATGCGCCGATCACCCGCATCGTCCGCTTGAATGGCGCCAGGATATACTTGGATATCAGCCCCCCGGAAATGATGACGAGGATCAGCAGCACCAGCAGTATCCATTTGAAGGAGTTGACGACGCTCGGCAGCATTTGAAAAAAGGATGGAATAAAGGAGTACGTGGATATCCGGTAATGCTGCTCCCCGATGGTATAAAAAGAGGTGACCACCAATTTGTATTCGTCCGTTTGAAACTCCGGGTTCCAGGCAAAACCACGCGTGTAATAAGACCGTCCGCCCGCCGGCATCGAATCGGCCGGTATCACGGTCACGGTCGCCCGCTTCCGGGTGGGATGTCCCGTATAGTCGCCGCCCTGCTCTATCTGCTGGGCGATCAGGTCGTTCAGCCGCCGGTGCCGCGCCACCTCCACTTCGTTCAGCTTCCATTGTATCTCGTAATAAACGATGGCGCCGCCGATCAGCAGCACCACGAGCATGATGCCGAAATACCACAGCGTGAATTTTGTCGTTAGGTTCATACTTGCGCCCTCATCCCTGCTTGTGCGAATTGAATTTATAACCCAACCCATATACCGTAGAAATATAATCCATGCCCCCTGCTGCACTGATCTTCCGTCGCAGGTTCTTCACATGCTGATACACAAAATCGAAATTGGCTAAATTATCCGTATAGTCCCCCCACAGATGCGCCGCAATAGCCTGGCGCGACAGTACCCGGTTCTTGTTGACGATGAAATAAAGCAGCAGATCGAATTCCTTCGGCGTCGTATCCAGCAGAACATCCACGACCCTGGCCTCGAAAGTATCCGTGTTGAGACTGATCTCGTTGAACTCCACGATATTGGCCCCGCCGAGATTCTTCCTCCGGTAAACGGCCCGTATCCGCGCATGCAACTCTGCGAGATGGAACGGCTTGGTGATATAATCATCCGCCCCCTTCTCCAGCCCGACGATCTTGTCATCCACCGCATTCCTTGCGGAAATGATCAGTACGTTGCTGTCTTTGTGTTCGCACCGGATCTGGTTCAGCAGCCCGATCCCATTGCCGTCCGGCAACCCGATATCCAGCAGGATACAGTCATACTGGAAGAGTCCCAGCTTCTCGCGCGCCTGCTCCACCGTCTCGCTCGATTCACAGATATATCCCTCCCGCCCGAGAAAATCGCGGATGTTCCGGGCCAGTTCCTGGTTGTCTTCGACGATCAGAACCTTCATCCTATAAAATTAACGATATCCCCTTGCCTGCAAATGGAATAATTCCGCATACCTGCCTCCGGCACGCAACAGCTCCTCATGACTCCCCATCTCCAGGAACTCTCCTTTGTCCAGCACAAGTATCCGATCCGCCATCCGCACGGTAGAGAACCGGTGCGAGATCAGCACCGCCGTCCGGCCCTTCGTAAGGTCCGCAAACCGCTGGAAGACCTCGTATTCCGCCCTCGCATCCAGCGCCGACGTCGGTTCGTCGAGGATGAGCAGCTGCGCATCCCGCATATACGCACGGGCCAGCGCCACTTTCTGCCATTCACCTCCCGACAGCTCGATGCCCTGCCGAAAACGCCTGCCCAGTTCCTGGTCATACCGGCCCGGCAGTCTCTCCACCAGCGTATCCGCCAGGCTCCGCTGCGCCGAGGTCTCGATCAATGCACGGTCGGACGCCCGTTCGATATCTCCCACCGCGATATTTTGCGCCATCGTCATCTGGTAGCGAAGATAATCCTGGAAGATAACGCCGACATGTGCCCGAAGATCGTCGGGATCGTATTCGCGCAGATCGACCCCATCCAGCAAGATCCGTCCTTCCGTCGGGTCGTACAGTCTCGTTAGCAACTTGATCAGCGTCGTCTTTCCCGCGCCGTTCTCGCCCACCAGCGCCAGCTTCTCGCCCGCCCGCAAGGTAAAAGTGAGATGCCGGTTGGCCCATCGGTCGGAGTGTTGATAGCGGAAACCGACGTCTTCGAACGTAAACCCTTCCCGTATCGGGTTCGGGAAAGGCCGGGGATGCGCCGCCCGGGCCAGACGCGGTTCGATCTCGAAGAATTCGAAAAGGTCCTGCAAATAGATGGCGCCCTGGGATACGGAAGTAAACCGGTTCAGGATACCTTCCAGGAGGGCTCTCAGTTGCCTGAAGGACCCCGCCAGGAAGGTCAGATCGCCGATCGACAGGCTGCCATGCACCGTGCGCAGGATGATGACCACATAGGCGCTGTAATAACCGGCGCTGCCCAGCAGGGCAAAAAAGGTCCCCCAGGCGGATCGGCGAATCGCCAGCGCCCGCCCGTCCTGATAGAACTTATCCGAAACGACACGGAAACGGTCGATCAAAAAACCCGACAGACCGAACAGCTTCACTTCCTTGGCCGTCTCATCGCTGGCGCCGATATATCGGAGATAATCCAGCTCCCGCCGCTCGGTCGTTTGCGCCCTGGTCAGCGCATAGCTGCGATCGTTGAAATGCGATTCGCCCAAAAAAGCCGGGATCACGGCTACCAGCAATAGCAGGATCAGCCACGGGTTGAAGGCCATCAAGCCCACCGCCAGGAAACCCATAGTGATAAGGTCTTGCACCTGTCCCAACACCTGCGACAACAGCACCGTCCTCCCATTGGTCTGCTGCCGCGCCCGCTCCAGCTTGTCATAAAAACCCGAGTCCTCGAATTGATCGAGATCCAGACCGGCCGCATGCTCCATGATGCGGATGGAAGTATGGTTCGCAAATCGCTCTCCCAACAGGCTATCGATCAGCGTAATGATCCGGGATATTCCATCCGATAACAGGGCCAGTACGAATTCCAGCATCACCAATTGCCACAGGAAATGCTGACCTTCCGCCCCGGGCCGCGGCCCCCACCCCGCCCACCCCCCATGAGCGGCCGCCGGCATCCCTCCACGCACCAGCAATACCACCTGGTCGATGATCAGCTTGCCGATGAACAGGATCGAAACGGGCATGGCCGATTTGACGATACGGAGCACCGCATCCAGGGCCATAAGACGCGGACTGGTCTGCCAGACCAGCCGGAAAAATCGGGGGAGATTACGCAGCGCCGTGATCCGCTCCCTCCAGGTAAGAGGAGCGACCGCCGGCGCCGTCTGTGCTTTCTTCATTGTTCAAAATAACAAATTCCTTACATTAGTGTTCGATTCATTGCAATCGGTTGCAGCCTAGTCCTTGAAATTGCCCATAAATCGCCCATCAATCGCCCATCAATCGCCTATCAATTGCCAATCAATCGCCCATCAATGAAAAAAATATTGTTCCCCGCCGTCCTCGCGCTCCTCCTGCCCGTCTACCATTCCTGCTCGCCGGCACAGGCACAACCAAAGGCTCATGTCTACGCCTTCCCCTTCCAGGACCCCGATCAGCCGATCGACAAGCGGGTCGACGACCTCGTCTCGCGCATGACCCTCGAAGAAAAGATCGGCCAGATGATGAATGCCGCTCCCGCCATTCCGCGACTGGGCGTACCCGAATACAATTGGTGGAACGAATGCCTGCACGGCGTGGCAAGAGCTGGTCTGGCCACCGTTTTCCCCCAGGCCATCGGCCTGGCCGCCGGCTGGGATGAGAACATGCAATTCCGGGTCGCAACTGCCATTTCCGACGAGGCACGCGCCAAATACCATGATTTCCAGCGCCAGGGCAAACGGCTGATCTATGAGGGTCTCACCTTCTGGTCCCCCAATGTCAACATCTTCCGCGATCCCCGCTGGGGCCGCGGACAGGAGACCTATGGCGAAGATCCGTTCCTGACCGGCCGCCTCGCCGTACGGTTCGTAAAAGGCCTCCAGGGCGACGATCCGCATTATTTCAAAACGATCGCTACGCTGAAACATTTTGCCGTACACAGCGGGCCCGAACCCGAACGTCATTTCTTCGACGCGCAGGCCGACGAACGCGATTTCCGCGAGACCTATCTCCCGCAGTTCAAGATGGGCATAGAAGAGGGAAAAGCCTATTCCGTCATGTGCGCTTACAACCGCTTCCGCGGCGAACCCTGTTGCAGCAGTAACGAGCTCCTCACCACCATCCTGCGCAACGAATGGAAGTTCAAAGGCTATGTCGTTTCGGATTGCGGCGCCATCGACGATATCTACCTGCACCATAAGGTCGTCGCCACCCCCGAGGAAGCCGGCGCGCTCGCCGTCAGGGCTGGTTGCGATCTCGAATGCGCGACGACATTCCGGCACCTGAAAGAAGCCGTGCAAAAAGGCCTCGTCACCGAAAAAGAGATAGACGTGGCCGTGAAACGCTTATTCACCGCGCGCTTCCGCCTCGGCATGTTCGATCCGCCCGAGCGCGTCAAATACGCGTCCATCCCCTATTCGGTCGTGGACAGCAAACAAAACCGCGATCTTGCCCTCGAGTCGGCGCGCCGCTCGATCGTGCTGCTGAAGAACGACAACCACACCCTGCCGCTGAAAAAAGACATCGGCACCCTCGCCGTCATCGGCCCCAACGCCGACCAGTGGCAAATGCTGCTCGGCAATTACAACGGTCTTCCCTCCAAAGCCTATACCCCACTGGAAGGCATCAGGAGCCGTCTCGGCGACGCGCATGTGCTCTACGCCCAGGGTTGCAATCTGGCCGAAGGACTACCCACGTTCGTCAAAGTCCCGGCCACCGTGCTATCCCATGACAACGAAAACGGTCTCCGCGCCGACTACTATAACCACCATGATTTCAGCGGCGGTATCCTCTTCTCGTCCAACGAGGCGCAGCTGGACGCCAACTGGGGCGATGGCGCTCCCCGAAAGGATATGAACGGCGACGATTTCGGCGTCAAATGGTCCGGCGAGATCACCCCCGACGCGTCGGGCAACTACCAGGTCGGTATCATCACCACCTGCAAGGTCAACTTATATCTCGATGATTCACTCGTTGCCAATACCAGCTATCATTTCCGCGACGAGTTCAATGATCCGCGCCTTAGAAACTCCAAAAGCATCCATCTTGAGGCCGGCAAACACTACCGGATCCGCGTGGAAGCCGGCGAAACGTATGGCGATGCCCGTATCGAGCTGGTATGGTCCAAACAGGGCGCCGACCGCAACGGGGAATTATTGCAGGAAGCGCTGACCACGGCAAAAAAAGCCGATGCCGTCGTCCTCTGCATGGGTCTCTCCTCGCGATTGGAAGGCGAGGAAATGGATGTCAATATCGAAGGCTTCAAAGGCGGCGACCGCACCTCGCTCGACCTGCCGAAGGTGCAGGAGGACCTCATCCATGCCGTCGCCGGTCTCGGCAAACCGGTCGTGCTGGTACTACTCAACGGGAGCGCGCTGGCGGTCAACTGGGAAGACGAACATATCCCGGCGATCGTCGAAGCCTGGTACCCCGGGGAAGAAGCGGGTCCGGCCATCGCCGATGTTCTCTTCGGGGATTACAATCCCGCGGGCCGGCTTCCCGTGACGTTTTATCGAAGCCTGAAGGACCTGCCCGATTTTGGGGACTATGCCATGGCCGGACGGACCTATCGCTATTTCAAGGGCGAGGTGCTCTATCCCTTCGGATATGGGCTCAGCTATACGACTTTCAACTATGATGGCCTGCGTCTGCTGCAGCCCGCTCACGCCGGCGACTCAGTCCGTGTGACCGTCAATGTGAAGAACACCGGCGCCCTCGAAGGGGATGAGGTGGCGGAGCTGTACGTGTCGGCAAAGAATGCTACCGTTCCCGTGCCCATTCGCTCGCTCTGGGGCTTCCGCCGGATCCACCTTCGGCCCAGCGAGACGCGTACGCTCCATTTTGCCATCAGTCCCGACGCCTTCACGGTCATTGACGACAAGATGCAGCGCATACACCTTTCCGGCAACTACGCTATTTCGGTCGGCGGCGGCCAGCCGGATACCCACCGTCCGGTTTCATCCAACACGCTTACTTCTTCCATCCACCTCTGAACGACATGTTGCGTCGACTGCTCGTCATACTTTTCTGTTCCATCACCTGCTGCGCGGCGGCTCAGGACACGCTGACGGCCGGCGTCTACCATTCGCTACACGGTGCGACACGCGATCTCTCCCGTCTCGATGTCCGCATCCATACCCTCGCCGCCGGCCAGCCCTTTACATTACCGTCCGACCGCACCGATCACCTGCTCATCGTCCGCGAAGGCAGCGTTACGATTGGACACCAAACGCCTGGCCCGGGCGGCGTCGGACTCTTCCCGGCAGGCGACAGACCCTCCATCCGCGCAACCGGTCGATCGCCGGCAGTCTTCTATCTCTTCTCCTTCCACTCCCGCTCGACCGCCAATCGAGCCGGTCCCCGGCTCATCATCGATTGGCCGGATATGCCCATGAAAAAAACCGAAAAAGGCGAGTCCCGCCAGATTTTCGACCGTCCTCTCATCAATATCCACGCCACTACACTCAATGCCGGCGAGATAAGCCACCCGCAACATGTCCATCGCAACGAAGAGATCATTTTATTACGCAGCGGCCGCGTGCGCATGCATATCGCCGGCTCCTACCAAGACGCACAGCGCGGCGACATCGTCTTCCTTCCTTCCGGAGTTCCCCATAACCTCGAGAACGGCCCCGACAGCGCCTGCGAGTATTTCGCGTTGCAATGGGCGCCCACGGATCCGGCAGTGATCCAATACGATAGCAGCAATCCCTCCGCGACCTATGCCGCCCGTCGACTTTCAGCCGTGCTCAGCACCCCACTCGTGATCCGGTTGCGCATCGACAGCCTTCACCTGGAAAAAGAAGCCTGGTCGATCGAGCCCGCCGGACGCAACATCACCGTCAGCGGAGGCGACGACCGCGGTCTGATCTATGGCAGCCTGGCCCTCGCCGAAACCCTCTCGGGGAACGCCGATCCCGAACGGATCCGGCCGACCCGCGACCACCCGCACTACCCGTTCCGCGCCATCAAGTTCGATCTGCCGTGGGATACTTACCGTCATAGTTACGCGCTCGACCAACATTTCGCCACCTGCCGGGACACACTTTTCTGGAAAGCGTTCCTGGACATGATGACAGACAACCGCTTCAACGTCCTTACCCTCTACAATCTCCACCCCTATCCCTACATGATCCGGCCGCGCAATTTCCCCGGGGCCTGCCCGTTTTCCGACAGCGCGTTACACGAATGGCAGTCCCTTTTTCATAGCATCTTCCGCATGGCGAAGGAGCGGGGCATCGACACCTATCTCGTCCCGTTCAATATTTTCGTCAGCCCGGAATTCGCCCGCGCGCACAGCGTGGCCCTGGACAATCTCCAACATCATTTTTTCGTCAACGCCGATACGTCAGCCATCATCCGCCGCTATACGAGAGAATGCGTCACCCAGGTGTTGCAGGAATACCCTGACCTGACCGGTTTCGGTCTGACCCTCGGCGAAGGGATGGGCGGCATGACGCCCCAACAACGCGAGGATTGGATAGCACAGACCATCATCGCCGGCATGCGCGCAGCCGGTCGCAAGACCAAACTGATCCATCGCATCCCCTTCTCCGGCGGAACCGGCTCCCTTGGCATCACCAGCATCGCGACCGAACGGCTGACCCGAAAAGCCATCGACGAAGAGGGAGGCTTCGATTTTCTCGAACCGCCGATATGGGCGGATCTCAAATACAACTGGTCGCATGCCCACTCCACGACCCGGCTGATCAAGGTGCATGGCGGCAAGCTGTACGACACCTACTTCAAGCCACCTCCCGCCAGGTACAAGATCGTCTGGACGGCACGCAACGAAGATTTCTTCTGTCTCCGATGGGGATCCTCCGATTTCATCCGCAAACACATCAAGACTAACAGTCAGCCATATACGGGAGGCTATACCATCGGCTCCGAGACCTACATCCCCGCCAAAGATTATTTCACCGTTCCGTCGATGAAAGACCGCGTCCGCTGGAAATATGCCTTCCAGCGGCAATGGCTGTTTTACATGCTCTGGGGCCGTTTGCTCTATAACCCTGACACTCCCGATTCTGTCTTCCGGCATGAATTCATTCGCCGGTACGGCAACCAGGCAGCCCCTCTCTTCGATGCCTATGCCCTCGCCAGCCGGACCCCCTTGCGTCTCGCCTCCTATTTCGATTTTACCTGGGATTTTACCTTGTATAGCGAGGGTTTCCTGGCGCTCGACACGGCCACCAAAAGCGTAGATTATATTTCCGTCAACCGCCTCATCGATCACCCCGTGACCGATCCCGCCTATCTGTCGGTAAAAGATTACGTCGGCAGCCTGCTTGCCCATAAACCCATCACCCACCGCGCCAGCCCGCTTCAACTCGCCAGCCGGATCACTCCCCTTCAACTCGCAAACGCTCTCGAAAAAGATTGCCGCAAGGCGGCGGAAATGGCCGACGCCATCAGCACCGCGAATTCTCCCTCCCTTCTCTATGAAGTCTCCGATGTGCAAACCTGGGCCTGGCTGGGTCTTCACTTCGCTCACCAGCTTCGCGGCGCAGTCGCCCTCGAAATATTCCGCCTGAACGGCGACACGGCCGCCCACCAAAAATCCATCCGGTATCTTCAGCAGGCCCTCGATGACTGGGACCACGTCATCCGGATCACCCGCCCGCTCTATAACGATATGCCCCTCACGCATCTCAGCGAACAAAACGGCATCCGCTCCGCTGAGAACGCCCGCCTCACCTGGCATTGGGCCATGACGCGCGCGGCGGTGGCCCACGACGTGGAGATCGCCCGGACCGCAAAACCCCTCTCACCCTAAAATCCTACCTTTACCGGCAGCATGAAGCCTAAGCTGTTAAAAGTACCGCGGGCCCCGTCCCATTCCTTTAGCGTGCGCGAAGACCGGGACCCGTTCATCAACAACCGGTGGCATTACCATGCGGAGGTTGAGCTCATCATTTTCCACCAGGGCAGCGGCACCCAATTCGTCGGCGATCACATCAAACGTTTCCAGCCCGGCGACATCATCCTGGTAGGTAGCAATCTCCCCCATTACTGGCGATACGATGACATACATTTCAGCGAGGATGCCGCGCGACCCGTGCACTCGACCGTCGTTCATTTCTCCGAGAATTTCTGGGGCGACGCCTTTCTCCACCTCCCCGAGACCAAACCGATCCGCAGCCTGCTCGAAAAAGCGCGGCGGGGCATCCTGATCGGCGCCAAAGAAGAGCAAGAGATCCCTGCGCTGATCCGCAACATCAGCACGACCGAAGGCATCGATCGTATCATCGCCCTGATCGAGTGCCTTTCCGCATTCGCCGCCTCCCCACGTCTGAGTCTGCTGTCGTCCATCGGTTTCCGCCCCGATTTTTCCGAACAGGAGAACCACCGCATCAATGCGATCTACGACTACACCTTCCGTCATTTCACGCGCAAGATCTCCCTCGGCGAGGTGGCCGCCGTCGCCGGCCTCGTTCCCAATTCCTTCTGCCGGTATTTCCGATCCCGGACGGGCAAGACTTACACCCAGTTCCTCACCGAGCTGCGCATCGGTCACGCGTGCAAACTCCTGCTCGACAACCGCATCAGCATCAAACAGCTCTGCTACGAAAGCGGGTTCAACAATTTCACGTGCTTCCACAAGAACTTTAAAGAGCTCACCGGCAAGACGCCCCAGGCATATTTAAAAGCGCATATGATTGCTTAGGCGGAAATAAATGTCAGGCACGACTGGTCTTTACAAACAGCATGCCCCCATTCATTTCTTCAAAAATAACCAACTATCTTTGCCAGACGCTTAAATTTAATCGCATGCCCACCGAAATAAAATGCCCCAACTGCGGCCATCAATTCCCGATGGAAGACGCCGTTGCGGAAGAATATAAAAAGGACCTGCGCGCCCAGATGCAGAAATTCATCGCAGAAAAAGAGGCCGCCTTTGCCCGCCGGCTGGACGAAGAAAAACGACAGGTACAGGCCTCCACCGAACAGGCCTTGCGCAAATCCATCGGCAATGATTACGAGAACAAGCTCCGTCTCCTCGAGGACGCCCGGAAAGATAGCGAAGAAAAACTCCGCTCCGCGCGCCAGCGCGAGCTGGAATTCTTAAAGAAAGAACAAGACCTTCACAACAAGGAGGCCGAGCTCGAACTTTCCGTCCAACGGCTCCTCCAGGAAGAGCGAACCAAGCTGTCCAAAGAGATCCGCGAGCTCGAAGAACAAAAGGTCGCCGCCCGCGAGACCGCCCATCAGCTGAAGGTGAAGGAGCTGGAAAAACAACTGGACGATCAGAAGAAACTCGCCGTAGAGATGGAACGCCGCGCCGAAGAAATGAAACGCAAGGCCGAACAGGGTTCTATGCAGTTGCAAGGCGAAGCTCAGGAGCTGGCACTCGAAAGCCTTCTCCGGAACGCCTTTCCCTTCGATAAAGTCACAGAAGTCGGAAAAGGAATAAAAGGCGCCGATTGCATCCTCACCGTCCGCAACAACTTCGGCCAGGAGTGCGGCCGCATCATTTATGAAAGCAAGCGGACCCAGACTTTCTCGCAGGACTGGGTGGAAAAGCTGAAATCGGATATGCGCAGCCAGGGCGCCATTATCGCCGTCATCGTCACGCAGGCCATGCCAAAGGACCTCGACCGGTTCGGCGACGTCAACGGCGTGTGGGTCTGTTCTTTCGCCGAGGTGAAAGCGCTTTCTCACGTACTCCGCGACGGCATCATCCGCATCTTCAATGCGACCAGGTCCCAGGAGAACAAAGGCGATAAGATGAACCTGCTGTACAACTACCTCACCAGCCCTGAATTCAGCGAGCAGTGGAAGGCGATCCGCGAAGGGTTCCTGTCGATGAAACAATCCATCCAGCGGGAAAGAGATACCATGGAACGACTGTGGAAGGCGAGGGAAAAACAGCTGGAGAAAGTCCTGCTCAACGCCGCGCATGTCCGCGGTTCCATCGAAGGCATCGCAGGTAAAGATGCCATCGACATCCAGCTCCTCGAAGACGAGGACGACGATCTGCTCACCGACTAGCTGCCGGCGGATTCATCCCGGTCGCCGACGCCCGGCCCCGACTAAGGCCCCGTGATCTCGGTTTGACTCTTCAGCACTTCATTATTGGATTGCCGGTCCCGCAGGATATTCACATAGCTCAGCGCAAGCCGGTTATTGTACACTTCATACGATTTCTTGGCCCAGTTGACCGCGGCATTCAGATCGCCGTTGATTTCACTGATGATCGCCATATTGTAACAGGCCCTTCCCGCCGCCTTGCGTGAGTGGCTCTCCGTTTCCTGTTGCCAAAGCTTGGCGGCATCATCCCAATCACCCGACTGCGCCATCCGCCTGGCGACGATAAAATTGCCGCTGCCGCGCACAAAATACCACCGCGATACCCGCAACGAATAGGGTACGATACGCAACCCATACTCCTGGCCCGCGTCGATACCCGCCTTATTCACCGCCTCTTTGCGTCCAAGCAGCGAGTTGGCTGTGGGAAGCGGACCCGCGCCATGACCCTGGTAGGTCAGGTCCCTGTAAATGACGAATTCGTCGAGGATATTCCGGGTAGACGGATCATAGACCCTCCAGCCCGTCCGGATACGCGTATTCATGCTGAACGGCTCTTCGAGCGCTGCAACGGCGCCCATCGGATTCGCCAGGATCCCCGGAGTAGCCCCGACACCGACCCTGGAGGCAGCATCGAACAGTTCCAGCGAGAACACTACATCGGCCTGGTTTTCCCGGCAGATCTTTTCCACGGTATCCCAGGAAAGGTATGTGGGAAATACCCCTGCACCATATGAGCGGAGATCCAGATTATCCAGGGATTTGACGGAAGCGAAGCGCCCGTCCTTTAGCAATTCGTCGGTGAGACCCCTTACGGCGGCTTTCGCGCCATCCGCCTGCAGATCCTTTGTCTCGAGAGACAGCGTCCGATGGATCGCGTCGACCGTCTTACTTTCATCGGCGGCGCGGCTTCTGTTCACCACTACTGCCGTTTTCAGGCCAGGCGGAATACTTACCGGGGCAGGCTCCGTCACACTTAGCGACATCAAATTGGTGGAAGAGCAGGAATACAGGGAAAGCAGTATTCCGATCAGGGCGGGGTAGTTCTTCATGAGGATCGCTTTTAGGCGTAGCTATATCAACGGAAAAAGTAGGCTTTTAGTATCCCCGCGACGCCCCCGGGCCGCCCCGTCCCGCCCAGCCCCAGGCATCATGTCAGCAACCACGCCAGCGTCAGCGACTGCTCTTCGAATATCCGCCCTTCCACTTCCAGGTGAATACATTTGCCCTTGGCCAATACGAAAGGCAGCTTGATCCAGTCGCCTTCCAGGTTGATGCCGCCCTCCAGTTTTATATGCTTTTTGAAATCCAGTTCGCCCCTCCCATACCATTTGTAGATGGCCTCCTTCGCATTCCACATCAGTGTCAGGAATTCCTGGAATACCCTCCCGCGCAGTCCCCACTGTTCCAGGAAATGCGCATAGTCGTCATTGAAGAAATGCGCCTCCTCTTCATGAAGGAATTTATCCGCCAGTCTTTCGATGCGGGGCGTAATCAGCTCGATATCGACTCCTACCCTGCTGTTGGTGCTCACGATGGCGGCGGCATAGCTCCCGCAATGCGAGATAGAAAAATGATACTCCTCGCCCGCTAAAAAAGGCCTCCGCGTATCGGCCACCCTGATCTCTTCCACCGGGAAATCGGGGAAAAGAGAAACCAGCAGGTATCGTCCGGCCAGATGTTGCAGCCGCTTGAACGGATGGGATACATCCCTTTTCAGGGGCACCTTCTCCAGGAAAAAGGATTCCGGCTCCGCGATGTACCAAATCCCTAATTTTGTTTCCTGGTTGATATTATGTTGATAAAACAGGGGCATCTCTAAAATTATATCCACATATTCGCAAATGGTCATTCGGCCATCCGTTAGCGGGCCAATTTACAAACTTAACCAAATTTCAACATGATCCTATCCGATAGTCGCATATTACAGGAAATAGAAAAAGGGACCATAAAGGTCGACCCCTATGACCGCACCTGTCTGGGAAGCAATTCCTATGACGTACACCTCGGAAAATGGCTCGCCACCTACCGCGAACACATCCTGGACGCGCGCAAACATAACGAGATCGAATATTTCGAGATCCCCGACGAAGGCTTCGTTTTATACCCGCATATCTTTTATCTGGGCGTGACCCATGAATATACGGAGACCCATGCCCACGTCCCATTCCTCGAAGGCAAATCCTCCACCGGCCGCCTGGGTATCGATATCCATGCCACCGCTGGCAAAGGGGACGTCGGCTTTTGCGGCCACTGGACCCTCGAGATCTCGGTAAAGCAACCGGTGAAGGTCTATAAGGGTATGCCAGTAGGACAACTCATCTATTTTCCCGTCGAAGGCGAGATCATGGTGAAATACAACCAGAAAAAAAATGCGAAATATAACGGTCAGCCCGACAAGCCGATCGAAAGCATGATGTGGAAAAATTCATTCTAGCGCCTCCCACCCGTTCTTGTTGCCGTATGCGATCAGCCAGGCAGTCACCTGCGAATATGTGGCAATCCCGCGAGGTTGTCTGTTCGCGCGCAAATATTTTCCATACATGGCCCATATCATAGGTTCCAGCGGATTGCCATATTTCCGGTTGAACCGCTGCAGTTCCCGGAGGTCCTGCCGCACTCCCGGCCCAACACTATCCCTGAACGACCGGGCAAGCGCCGAATCCCGGACGTACAATTCCCGCACTGCATAAAGAAAAAGATCGAGATAAACCGAGTACCGGAATGTCGGATCCGGCGAGTTCCGTGCCGCCAGGAAACCGACAAAGTTGGCTTCATTCTCTTTGGCATACCCCAGCTGGTGAGCGATTTCATGACAGGTCGTATAAGGCTGGGTGAACAGCGGATTCCGCGTATTCACCTGCGCCTCGCCGGAAAACGGGTTGTAATATCCCGCGAAACCCAGGAACACCCCGGGCCAGCTGAAAAGAGACGGTTTCACGGAAGGATTTCGGTAAACGAACCGCCGGTCCCGGCCGCCCAGGCTGTCATAGGCCGTGATGGCGCCGGCGCGCAGGACCCCCATATGCGAAAGTTCGGCGCGGTGCAGTCTGCCGGTACTGTCAAGGATATTCAGCTGCGCGACGAGCAACGATGTCAGCCGGTGCAGCTCGGCCGTCGAATAGGGCCTGACCTGCAGCTGATCGGCTATGCCCAACCGGTCGTAATTCAATCCCCATAGCCCGTTGAACAGCACGTAGACCCACAGCAACGCGAATACGGCCCTGCGCAGGAACCGCGCGAACCAGCCCTTTCCGGCTTCCCCCCGGACAAGCGCGCGGACCAGCCGCACCAGCCGGTAGATCAGCAGCATGATCACACACAGGTAAAGCATGTCTCCGATACTGAACGGTATCCAGCCGAACAACATCCGCTGCAGCCGCGCGATGACGGGATACAATCCCTTCGAATAACAGCTCTCCACGGCGGACGGATAATAGGAAAAGACCTTGATCGCCGCCGCAAACAGGATCAGTCCAGCCCATGTTATTTTGCGTCGTATCGGCATACCCGCTAAAAATACTCCAAAATATTTCTGCATCCATGTTAAATTGCGGCATAATGGTTGGCTATGATCTCAGGAACCCCGGATTTCAATAAGAATGAAGACGCCATGCGAATGGCGATCAGCCAGCTGAAGACCCGGCTGGAAAAGATCGCTTTGGGCGGTGGAAAGGCCGCGATAGAAAAACAACGCGAGAAGAAAAAGATGACGGCGCGTGAGCGCATCCGGTACCTTATAGACAAAGACTCTTCCTTTCTCGAGCTGGGCGCCCTGGCAGGATTCGGGCTTTACGAAGAACACGGCGGCTGCCCCGCCGGCGGCACGGTGGCGGGTATCGGATATGTCGGCAACCGCCAGTGCGTCATCCTCGCCAACGACCAGACCGTCAAAGCAGGCGCCTGGTTCCCCATTACCGGCAAAAAGAACCTGCGGCTCCAGGAGATCGCGATGGAAAACCGTTTACCGGTGATCTATATCGTCGACAGCGCCGGTGTTTTCCTGCCCATGCAGGACGAGATCTTCCCCGACAAAGAACATTTCGGGCGCATCTTCCGGAACAATGCGCGTATGAGCGCCATGGGCATCACCCAGGTTGCGGCCGTGATGGGTCCCTGTGTTGCGGGCGGCGCCTATCTCCCGATCATGAGCGACGAAACGCTGATGGTGGAAGGTAACGGTTCGATCTTCCTGGCCGGCCCTTACCTCGTAAAAGCGGCTATTGGCGAGGACATCGACGCCGAAACACTGGGGGGCGCCGTCACACACACCGAAATATCCGGGATCGCCGATTATAAGTTCAAGACGGAAGAAGAGTGTCTCGACCAGGTAAGGAACATCTTTGAAAAAATGGGGCACTCGCCGGCCGGCGGCATCTTCGACAGGACGACCCCCGCCGCGCCATTGCATCCGGCAGAAGAACTCTATGGCATCCTCCCTTCCGACCCCTCGAAACCCTACGATATGGTGGACGTCATTTCCCGTATCGCGGACGATTCCGTTTTTGAACAATTCAAGGAAGACTACGGGAAAACTATCCTCTGCGGCTATGCCCGTATCGATGGATGGGCAGTCGGCATCGTCGCCAATCAACGCAAGATCGTCAAAACGAGGAAAGGGGAAATGCAGATGGGCGGCGTCATTTATAACGACAGCGCGGACAAGGCGGCCCGTTTCATTTTGAACTGCAACCAGAAAAAAATACCCCTTGTCTTCCTGCAGGACGTTACGGGGTTCATGGTAGGTTCCCGCAGCGAACATGCCGGCATCATCAAGGACGGCGCAAAAATGGTCAATGCCGTCGCCAATTCCGTAGTCCCGAAGATCACGATCATCATCGGCAATTCCTATGGCGCGGGCAACTATGCCATGTGCGGCAAGGCGTATGATCCCCGCTTCATCTATGCCTGGCCGACAGCCCGCATCGCCGTCATGGGCGGGGAACAGGCTGCGAAGACCCTGCTGCAGATACAGGTCGGCGCGGGTAAGGCAAAAGGAAAGGAGATCGATCCGGCCGAAGAAAAACGCCTGCTGGAAGAGATAAGGCAGCGATATGATCATCAAACTTCCCCCTATTATGCGGCTGCACGGTTATGGGTAGACGCGATCATCGACCCAGCCGACACCCGCCGCGTCATTTCCGAGGGTTTGCGGGCAGCCGCCCACAACCCCTGGCTCCCGGATCTTAAAACAGGCGTATTCCAGGTATGAGCAACCAACTGACCATCTATACCGACGGATCATCCCGCGGTAATCCGGGCCCCGGCGGATATGGCACCATCCTCTTCTGGGGCGAACACTCCAGGGAACTGTCCTGCGGCTACCGCTATACCACCAATAACCGGATGGAGCTGATGGCCGTCATCGCCGGTCTGGAAGCCCTGAAAAAAGAAGGGCTGCAGGTCACCATCTACTCCGACAGCCAATATGTCGTAAAGGCAGTGGAGCACGGCTGGCTGAAGAACTGGATCGCCACCGATTTCAAAGGAGGAAAAAAGAACCGGGACCTCTGGCTGCGTTTCTACGATCTGTCCAAGAAATTCCGGCTTCGTTTCGTTTGGGTACGCGGACATGCCGATAACCCCCACAACAACCGCTGCGACGAGCTCGCCACCTCCGCTGCCGACGGTAAAGACAGATCGTATGCCGACGGTAAAGACCTCCTTATCGACGCCGTCTTCGAATCCGAAATGAAAAAGTAGCACCTGGCGCCCCATACAGGTTCTGGGAAGTCCCAGGGCCCTACAACGCCCCCGCGGGCACGGATGCCCGGTAGACCACCGCATCGTCCTGTGCCTTCAATTCGAATTTCGCCTGGTGGAAGGCAATAAATGCATCCCCTCTCTTCCGCCCGAAAGGAGAAACACCGGGCTCGATGACGCCGAGCGATCCTTCCAGTACGATGAAGATCTCGGCAGAATGCGCCCTTATCGTCAGCGACTCGCCTTTCAGCAGGTTCAATTTGCTCAGCTCGAAATCCGGCGCAGGCGTTGGATAAACCGCAATATGCCCGGGATCGTCGTCCCCGGCAATGATCCGCGGATTGGTAGCTTCGAAATGGACATGCTTCATCAGCTCGGGTACATCCACGTGTTTCGGCGTCAGACCGCCCCGCAGCACATTGTCCGAGTTGGCCATGATCTCTACGTTTTGACCTTCGAGATAGGCATGCGGTAATCCCGCATCCTGGAAGATGGCTTCGCCCGAACGAAGGTTCAGCAGATTGAATAAATAAATGGAAAAGATGCCGCGATCCGTCTTCCCCGGTTCGGCATACGTCAGCGCGGCCCGGGCAGCCCAGAAATGCTCCTCGTTCTTTTTCAGTGTCCCTTCCTTGTATAACGGGATGATCCGGTCCAGCAACGGCGCCAGGATGGCATTCACCTCCTCCTGCGGCAATTCCATGATGGCCTGGTAGACCCCCTGGTACCCCTGCCGGTTGAAAACGGGTACCAGGAAACGCAATTCGGGTACCGTGTGCAGCACCTTCAAAAGGTCTTCCTTCGGTTTGAATCCGTGCAGCAGCCAAAAGTCACCCAACGCAAGCATGAGCTCCGGTTTGTGGTTGTCGTCCTTATAATTCCTATCCGGCGCATTGAGCGCAATGCCCTTTCTGTTCTCTTCCGCAAATTCCAGTTCCGCATTCCGTTTGCTTGGATGAACCTGGATGGACAGCATGTCTTTCACATCCAGTATCTTCAGAAGGTAAGGAAGCCTGCCGAAACGGGCTGCCGTATGCGGACCGAGTGTGGCCTCCGGATGCCGCCGGATATATTCATTCAAGGTCGCCCCCTCCAGCTCCGCGGGTGCATTGTCATGCGCCCCCAGCCAGTACTCCGCGAAAGGCCGGTGACCGGGATTGTCGATACGCAACAATTGCGGCAAAAAGCAGGCTCCCCCCCAGGCGTAGTGTTGCACTTTCCCCTGTAATCTGAAAACCTTCTGATCTTGTGTCATGTTATATCAAAGATAAAGAACAACCCGATGTCCCTGCATATCCGTTTTGGACAAACAGGGGAAGACCTCGCCGCCCAATGGCTCTCCGAAAAAGGTTTCTCCATCCTGCAGCGCAACTGGCGCCACGGCCGCTATGAAGTTGACATCATCGCGGGCAGACAGGGCATTCTCCATTTCATCGAGGTCAAATCCCGTCGTTCCACCAGCTATGGATATCCGGAGCAAAGTGTAAGCCAAAAAAAAATGGGGAATGTAATGCAGGGCGCATCGGGCTGGCTTCACCATTGGCCCGCTTTTCAACGGATCCAATATGATGTACTCGCCATTACGCTGAAAAAAGACGCCCCGCCGGAATACGTTTTATTCGAAGACGTCTAACCATTCAGCTTTTGTAGAAGCGTCTCCACGAGACGGTAGGTCGCGGGACAATACTCTACATTCTGTTTAAAGACGTGCATATAATCCGCATTCATCTTTTTGTGATGGTGCGGAAACCCGGCGCAATCCCGGGGCCTGACCGAATAGATGCCGCACAGGTTGGTCTGCAAGTCGAGGAATTGGCAGGGCTGCCTGACATTCATCCAGTCGCCGGTCTCGTCCTTGTATAGCCATTTGGCCTTGAATGCTGCCGGCGTCATGCCGAGGTGGCGGGAGATCCGGCGTATGTCTTCCCCGCTGTAGGTCGGGGACATGGTCTTACAGCAATTGGCGCATTGCAAACAATCGGTGCGCTGCCAGATCTGGCCATCCGCTTCCTGTTTCAGCCGGTCCAGACCCCTCCGCGGCTTTTTTTCCAACCGGGTTAGAAAAGAACGCATACGCCGCTTATTACGTAGAACGACCTGTCTGAACGAACGCAAATTGACTGTTGACATAGGTGCAAATATAGAATTCTATTTCTATCTTCGGCACATGTGGGAGCCCTATAAAAAAGGTTACAAGGCATGGCTGCAACTCGAGCGATCGCTCTCGGATAACTCGGTCGAGGCTTACCTCAGGGATGTAGACAAGCTGACCACGTACCTGCAGGCCGCCGGTACGCTGAAAACCCCGGATAGGGTGGAACTGAGGGACCTCCGCCAATTCCTTCAATGGATCGCCGGCCTGGAGCTGAATGCCGCCTCACAAGCCCGCATCCTTTCGGGGTTACGCTCTTTCTTCAAATATTGTTTCATCGAACAGATCGTCCAGTCCGACCCGACCACCCTGCTCGAGTCGCCCAGGCTCAAACGTGCACTCCCGGATGTACTCAGCTTTGATGAGATTGAAGCCATCATCGGCGCTATCGATCTCAGCAAACCCGAAGGCGGCCGCAATAAAGCCATCCTGGAAACCATGTACGGCTGCGGTCTGCGGGTCAGCGAGACGGTTGGTCTCCGCATCTCCTGTCTCTATCTCGGCGAAGGCTATATCCGGGTCATCGGCAAAGGCGATAAAGAACGCCTCGTACCGATCGGCGATTCCGCCATCAAATACATCCGCATCTACCAGCACGAGATCCGGGTGCATGTGCCGCCGAAACCCGGTAACGAAGACATCCTTTTCCTCAACCGCCGGGGTAGCCGGCTCACCCGGGTGATGATCTTCCTCCTGCTGAAAGACCTTGTCCGGCAGGCGGGGATTGCCAAACGTATCTCTCCCCATACCTTCCGGCATTCTTTCGCGACCCACCTGGTCGAAGGCGGCGCCGATCTCCGCGCCGTGCAGCAAATGCTCGGTCACGAGAGTATCACCACGACCGAGATCTACACCCACCTGGACCGCGAATACCTGCGCGAAACACTCCATCGATATCACCCGGCCTTCCGGTAGTCCCTCGCGGACGCGGCCTCATTATCTTCGGGAAAATTCCTTATTTTGTAGGTCTTGAATTTCCTCCGGAGCATACCATCCAACGGCGACCCGGCCGGCCCATCCGACGATCAGGCACTAATCGCCGCGTTCCGCCAGTCAGCCGACCTTAAGATCGTAGCCCGGCTGTATCAGCCCTATCTCGATCTGGTGTATGGCGTATGCCTGAAATACCTCGGGGAACCCGAGCCGGCCAAAGATGCCGTCATGGATATATTCGAAGAACTGACGCGCAAACTCCTCAAACATGAGATCGCCAATTTCAAAGCCTGGCTATATACCCTGGCTAAGAACCACTGCCTGATGAAGTTACGCTCCGCGGGTCGCGCGCGGGTGCAACCTTTCGATCCGGAAAGTATGCAAACGGAGGAAGATCGGCATCTGAATGACAGGATGGAAAAAGAAGAGCAGTTCGACCGCTTGTCCATATGTATCGAATGTCTGCCCCCGGATCAAAAAACCGTGATCAGCCTGTTCTACCTTCAAAACAAATGCTATAAGGAAATCGAAGCGCTCACCGGCATGGATTGGAATAAGGTGAGAAGCAATATCCAGAACGGCCGCAGGAATCTCAAACTGTGTATGCAGCGCGCGCAGGACCCCACCCTTATCATCAGCAATGAATAGCCAGGACAAACATATTACCCATTGGTCCGCCACGGATGTTCAGAAATACCTGAGCGGTGAGCTTTCTGCCCCGGAAATGCACCAGCTGGAAAAGGCCGCGCTCGACGACCCCTTCCTGGCCGAGGCGATCGAGGGCCTTTCAACCCGCGCCGGCACACCACTGGACGAGGATCTCAGCGAGTTGCAGGGACGGCTTGCCGCCAGGGTTGCCACGAAGCGGAACCGAGTGATCCTCCTCCCCTGGATGAAGGTGGCCGCGGTCATCGTTCTGCTTGCGGGACTAGGCTTTACCGCCTGGTATACGCTGCTCGATCGTTCCAACTCCAAATTGGCGAAATCGACTCCCGACGTGGCGGCTGCGTCTTCTCCCGTCCGATCCAAACCACTAACGGCAGCCAAACCCGACGCCAACCTTGCTTCCACCCAAAAATCGGAAACGCCCCCCACCGCAACCACGCGGACGCTACGGGCCGTCCGGGCCGGGACCGTACAATCTGCAAGCACCGCCGCCCGGACCAGTGCCGCACAATCCGCAGGCACCGCCATGCGCACCGAAGCCGCCAGGTCACTCGCCGACAGCGGCGAACTACGCCTGAAAGACAAACTCGCGGATGCCGACATCCAACCGGCCCCCGCCGCCCGCGTCCAACCGGCTCCCGCCACCCGCATCCAATCGACCCCCGCCGCCCGCCTCGCCCCCGATTCCCCGGCGGCATACAACCGCCTTACCTTCCCGGGTCAGGCCAACCGCCTGGCCTACTCAGGCCAGGTCCTCGATTACAATAATCGCCCGCTCGCCAACGCCTCACTGGTTGTCTCCGGAGCTTCCAATGCAGTCGCCACTACCAATGTATTGGGACAGTTCAAGCTCAACCTCCTCCCGCAGGATACCAGCCAGCGGCTGACCGTTGTTCTCCCCGGCTATCGGGATGCTCACCTACCCATCAACAGGCTCAACTCCGACGATGCCGTCAGCAATACGATCTTCCTCCGGGAAAATCCCAATCCGCTGAGCGAAGTGGTCGTCACCGGGATCGGCCGGGAAAGAAAGGCATCATTGGCAAGGGTCACCTCCGAAGACAGGACCGAAAGACTCGATTCCCTCTGGATCAGCGTTTCCCCGGTCACCGGCCGCCTGGCCTACCTGGTCTACCTGGACGCAGCCAAAAAAGCCCTCCTGGTCGACACGACCATACGGGGAACCGAGATCGTTTCATTCGGGTTCGATCCCAGGGGTACACCCACCGATTTTAAAATTGAACATTCGCTCTCCCCCGCCCATGACGCAGGCGTTTTGCGTCTTATCATGGAGGGTTCCCGCTGGAAAGCCATTCATGGTAAAAATGTCCGCGCGATGGTCAACGTTTCCTTCCCCTGAGGCCCCGGTTGTTTTTCACTTACATATCCGTAATTTCAGTCTTCAAAATCATCACCAATGAAGAAGAATCTATTCTTGCTCGCCTTCGCAGGCTGTCTTTACCTTCCCACTATAGCGCAGACGATAAAAACGCCGCTGCCATCCGCTCCGCAGTTTGTAAGACAGGATTTCGGCCTGTCCTCCATCGAGCTGTCCTACTCCCGCCCGGATATGCGGGGCCGCAAGATCTTCGGCGACCTCGTTCCCTATGGCAAGGTATGGCGTACCGGCGCGAACCAGGCCACTACCCTTACATTCGGTGATCCCGTGACCATCGGAGGCACCAAAATACCCGCAGGCAAATACGGGCTGCTCTCCATCCCCGGCGCCGATGAATGGACCCTGATCATCACGCATCAGACCGACGTTACCAGTCCCGCCGCCTACAAGCCGGACCAGGATGTAGTTCGTGTAACATGCAAACCATTCGAGCTGCCTTTCCCGCTGGAAACGTTCACCATCCTTTTCGCCAATGTAGCGGCCAACACCTGCGACCTCCAGCTCATCTGGGAGAATACCGTGGTCTCGATGCCCATCACTACCGACATCGATTCGCGGATCATGGCGCAGATCGACAATGCCATGAACAAGGACAACCATCCTTATTATAGCGCCGCCTTTTACTATCTCGAGAACGGAAAAGACCTGAACAAGGCCCTGGAATGGTTCGACAAGGCCATCGCGCAGGACCCGACCGCTTATTTCGTCGTTTATCAAAAGGCCCGCTGTCTCGCCAAAATGGGGAAAAAACAAGAGGCGGTCGCAACCGCCAGACAATCCGAGGAGCTCGCCAAAAAAGCAAACAACGCCGACTATGTCGCGCTCAACGAAAAGTTAATCGCTTCTTTGCGCTGACCTTCCTTCGATAGCCGGGTCGCCCGCCCGGCTATCCACTTTACTGCCGATCACCGTCTGCAATACCTCGCTCAACACCACCACCCCCACGGCTCCGACGACGTTGAACCATAAGAAGCTCAGCGACACGATCCCCTTCCGGCTGAGCATGTTCAATACGATGACGCCGGTCTCCGTCACTACGGCGCTGATGAATACGGCATGCCCGCCCACCCGCTTCCGGTAAAATGCTACCAGGAATACACCCAGGATAACCCCATAGAAAAGCGATCCCAATACATTCACCGCTTCGATCAGGCTGTTCCCCAATCCATAGGTCAGCTGCGCCACTGCTACGCAAAAGATGCCCCAGAACAGGGTGTACAGTTGACTCAGCCTGTACTCCTTTTCGACCGTCAGTCCGCCCGGGGCGAAACGCCGATGGAAATCGACGATCGTACAGGATGCCAGCGAATTCAGCGTGGCGGCGATCGATCCCCAGGCGGCCAGGAAAATGACCGCGATCAGCAATCCCACCAGCCCGGACGGCAGATAGTCCGTTACAAAACGCAAAAAGATATAATTGGTGTCATTGGAGTCGCCTCCCACAGTCCTGTCATCCAGCCAGCGCCGGATCGTAGCCCTGATATCCGTCTTCTCCCGCCCGATCTCGGTCAGCCTGACATCCGCCTGTATCGTCAGCTTGCTATCCTCCCGTACCGCCAACCTGCTATCCGCCCCTACGGCCAACAGGGACAGCCGTTCCTTTTCCAGCGCCTCATATTTCGAGGTGACCGCCGCCAGCGAGTCCTTATATTTCGTATGCGCCAGCAACTCGAGTTGCGACCGGTTGAAAAACACGGGCTCGCGGTTGAAATGATAGAAAGCGAATACCATGACGCCCAGTAGCAGGATGCCGAACTGCATCGGCACCTTCACCAAACCGTTCAGCAACAATCCGAGCCGGCTCTCGCGTAGCGATCTCGCGGTCAGATATCGCCCCACCTGCGATTGATCGGTCCCGAAATAAGACAAGGCCAGAAAAAACCCGCCGATGATGCCGCTCAGCAGATTGTACCGGTCGTTCCAGTCAAACCCGCCGTGCTTGCCGTCGAACCCGCCATGCTTACCATCGAAACCTCCGCCGTTACCACCGAACCCCGTCGTGATGATATTCATTTTTCCCGCCTTTCCGCCGATGTGCAGGATGTCCGACAATCCGACCCCCGGAGGCAATTTATGGACCACCACATATCCCGCGATCGCCAGGCCCGAGAAGATGATGATCATCTGCAGTTGCTGTGTATACGCTACGGCTTTGGCTCCTCCCGATACCGTATAGACGATCAGCAGGCCGCCCATAAAGATGGTCGTCCACAGCAGGTTCCAACCCAGCAGCGAGGAAAGGATGATGGACGGGGCCGCGATACTGATCCCGGTAGACATCCCCCGCTGCACCAGGAAAAGAAAAGACGTCAGCGTGCGCGTCTTCAGATCGAAACGCCGCTCCAGGAATTCATAGGCGGTATACACCTTCAACCGGTGGAAGATGGGGACGAAGCTGATGCAGACCACTACCATCGCCAACGGAAGTCCGAAATAATACTGCACGAACCGCATCCCGTCCGTATAGGCCTGACCGGGAGCGGATAAAAAGGTGACCGCGCTCGCCTGCGTTCCCATGATGCCCAGGAGCACCATATACCAGGGAACGGTCCTGTTGGACAGGAAATAACCGTCGAGGTCTTTCGTGGCACGGCCTTTATACAATCCATAGGCAATGATCCCCGATAGCGTCAGCGCAAGTACTATCCAGTCAGGCCGGCTCATGAAAAATGTTTGGTCAGAAAATCGAATACGAGTATACAGCACAGGAGGAACCCGATCACCAGCGCATACCAGTAACCCCATTTCCCGAATAAAGGAGCCCGCTCCCTGTCATTATTACCCGTATCCATGTTACTTGCGGTTCCGGTTGGCCATCAGCGATGACACCAGCAGCCCGACAGCCAGCCCTATCAATAAACCGATCGTTACCTTTTTGATAATTTCCCCGACCACCAAAGCCACGACCAGCGCCGTTACGACGGCGACGTCCCTTCTTCGTCGCATCAGAAACCCTTCTTTTGATTAAGTGCAATGATATTCGCCATCAGGCGATAAGCCCCGGGCACCCCCGCGGGCAATTCCCGGAAAAATACCAGTCCCGTATAAACGAAGACGCCTTTTCCGTAATGGGCGATCTCGAGACTCCCTTTCTGCTCCTGCTCGCCAGGATCGCTCATCGACAATACGGCTTCGTATTGCGGATCGGTCTGACCGGCAAAATAAATGCCGCGCTCCTGTATCCAGCCTTCGAAATCCTTTTCGGTGATCTTATTGGGATAATTGAGCACGGGATTCGATGCCTGCAGGAAGCTGACCCGCGCATTTTCGTCGGTCACCCGGATATTCGACACGGCAAAAGGATACGGCCCGATATTGGTGGACATCCGCCCCAGGTTGCCACGGTTGTATTGTACGATGAGGTTGCCCCCGTCCTTCACGTATTCCATCAGGTCGCTATGCCGCGAGGTCAGCCAGCCGTGCACATCATAGGCGCGAACGCCGGTGATGACGGCATCGAACTGCTTCAGATACCCAGGTGTAATATCGTTTTCATTCAGCATCGCCACCTCATATCCCATCTGCCGCAGGGCTTCCGGCACCTTGTCCCCGGCCCCTTCGATATAGCCGATGCGATGCCCGGCCGTTTTGATGTCCGCGATCACGAAACTGGCCGTGGCCGGCCGGAAATAATCGATCCGCGGAATGTGCTCGTAGGCAATCGTCCGCAGTTCCATCGCCGTGTCCTTTTGACCGCCATCTTCGAACACGCCATCCACGGAGACCAGGGCCGTCTCCGGCCGGGCTGGTTTTACCGTCCAGGACGATCCGCCCGATCCCCCGTCGTCCGCGGCTTGTATGGAAAGGGCCGGTGTGGCCGTCAATCCCAGGACGGGCGGATGACCAAGACCCGTACGATCTTCCACCACGGCGTTCAACCGCTTCTTCTCCCCATCGCCAAAGACCAGCAGCTCCGGGTTGAACCGGGCCGTGGCCCGCGGCAAGATCGTCAGCGGCTCATAGAGCTCCCCTTTCACCGGGTTCGTATACTTGTATTGCACCGGCCTCGTAAACGACAGGGAAAGCCCGTCCACCGTGATCAGGAAATTCGCTTCGTAAGCCGGGGCGCTCAGCGGATCGCCGATCAGCCGCTGATCCTTTACATTGAAATGGCCCGGCGACATGGGCTCGGCCAGCCAATAAGGCTGCGTCAGCATTTTTTTCGGTGAGACGAGGATCGACCGCGTGATAACCAGGTTCCTGTCCGCAGCCAACCGCTGGTTCAGCGTCGTATCGAAATTCGCAACACTTATCGATCCTATCGTCATATCCGCGCCAAGCCGGTCGTTCACCGTATAATTGACAACCAGCGAGTCGCCTCTGACGGCATAAGGGGTCCGCACCACCGCCTCCAGCCACAGACCGCTGGCGTCTGCGATCAGGTCCCGCACTTCTTTCAACTTCTCCCGCTTCCAATATCCATCGGACAGCCGCGAGATGGCTTTATAGATGCCGACCAGCGCCGGCACCGATTTCTCGGGTGCCATCAGCGAATAATCCCGGACCGCCTGGTCGACCATCCCGCCGATGGCTTGCCCGCCTTCCACCCTGCTCCAGTCCGTCACTATGCCATCCATCGGGTCGCTATGCGCCGGTTCGCCGGCGACCAGGTTGAAATATTCCATCGATTCGCCACGGGCAGGGGTCAGCGCCGCACCCTGGCTCTTATGGTTGGTCCGGCTGATCGCAGCCAGCTCGCCATAGCTCTTTCCCAGTATCGGGTTATAGCCGCCGACATTGATCTTCATCTGGTCCTCGCTCGTCGTATTCGCGCCGGGCCCGAAATTGAAGGAGTTCCACAGGATCCTTTTCGCTTTCCAGGGTTTTATCCCGCCGTATTTCAGCTGCTCCGGGAAACGGTTCGGATCCGCCGCGGCGTCGAACGCTTCGTGCGCCAGGACCGCAGACGCAGAGTGATGTCCATGACCCGCCCGGCTGTCGGGCGGGAATCTCGTGATGATCACGTCGGGCTGGAATTTACGGATCACCCAAACGACGTCGCTCAGTATCTTCTCCTTATCCCACGTCTTTAATGCTTCCTCCGTCGATTTCGAGAAGCCGAAGTCGAATGCACGGGTAAAGAATTGCTCCGCCCCATCCACACGCCGGGCCGCCATCATTTCCTGCGTACGGATCAAGCCTAATTCGACCCCCTGCTCGTCCCCAATGAGATTCTGACCGCCATCCCCCCTGGTCATCGACAGATAGCCCGTCCGGTACAACCGGCCCTTCGCCATATACGCGATCAGCCGCGAATTCTCATCGTCCGGATGGGCCGCCACATACAACACCGTGCCCAGGACATTCAACTTTTTCAACCGTAAATAAATATCCGCAGAGGTCACAGTAGCCGGAGCCTGCGCCGCCGCCATCAGCACCTCCGCAAAAATTGCCAATAATAAAAACGTTCGTTTCATACTATGTCATTTAATACAGCCGGCGCCCATTACTGCCCAACCAAGAACACCGCATTACAGAACAACAATTTCCCATTCTCCCAAAAACTGCGGAACAATGGATCGTCCGCCATAAACACCATCTCGCCTCTTCCCTGATCCTGGACACCGAAGATCACCCCGTCCTTTATCTTCTCCCGGGCCTTATTGCCCGTAAACCCGCTCACATATCCGTTCTTCCGGACGATACCCACATTCCAGCCGCCCTCCTTCATGAACTCATAAACATTATCGTCCTGTTTCAGCGTATAATAATGATCCGGGTAACCGAATGCCAGGGGATGCGTATTGTCCAGCTCGACCTTATAGATCGATCCCGGCACACTGCTTTCCACCTCTTCCCGCTGACGGTTGTCATACCGGCGCAGACCAGCATATTCATCATCCTTCTTTTCGCCCCCGTCTTCCTTCTTATCGGCATCCCCGCCCTTTGTCCTGATACCCCATTCCCCCTTCGCCAGCTGTTCCACGGCGCTGCCCACGGCGATCAGACGCCCACCCTCCTGAATCCAGCCGCGCAGCTGGTCGGCGACACCCTTCTCATCCAGCCCCCGATAATGACCGCCGGGCAGGATGACGACATCGAAATTCTTCCAGGCAATACGTCCCATCGATTCCGCATTTACCAACGTGATCGGATAACCGATCTCCTGTTCGAAAAGGTGCCAGACCTCTCCGGCCTCCTGCGAACCTGCCTCGCTTCCGGTGAGCAGGGCCACCCGCGGACGACGAATGAACCGCACCAGACCGCTGCCGAAATCGGGACCCTTATCGACGAATCCGGAGGCAATAGGCCAAAGGCTCACGCCGGTTTCCTTCGCCGCAGCATTCACCGCAGGCCATAGCTCCGCTCCCAGCATGCCGTTACCCGTTGCCGTTATCAGCAGCGTACCCCGGTCGAAACCCAGGCCGCCAGATTGAAATGGCCGTTCGGCAAATCTCACCTTCACCCCCTTCTGCAACATCCGGCTGAGTAGCCGCATCGATCCCATCCCCGTCCATCGTACGGCGTAAGCATAGTGTTCTCCGCCGGTATCGACGATCGCCCTTTCGGCCGGTGCCGCCTTCCCGGTTTCCGTCACATATGACGCGAGACCATAGGCTCGTATGCCATACGCAAACGGCGCCGACCACGCCGTAATATCGTAGGTCACCGAGTCGCTGAAATGCGATTGCCGCTCGAACAGCACCCGCAATAAATTCGATTTCGGTTGATTGGCATTGATCACGATATCCCCCTGCGCGGTCCGGAAAGTCTCAGTTTTACCCGTTTCATAATCCACCCCCGTATACGTGCCGCCGGCCGCAAAACCCCATTTTATCCCATTCCTGTCGAGAAAACCCCGCAGCCGCTCGAGCCGGTCGCCAAAGGTGTCGTTGCGCAGCAGGTAAGCCCTGAACTCGCCGCCGGGATGCGCCACCGCTTCGATGAAATATTGATGGAATTCCCTGATCAGCCGATCCGCATTGGCCGCCGCCACTTCGATCGTCGAAATGCCGGTCGTATAGTGATGCTCGATCCGCTGAGCGAGCGTGAGGGTATCCCCGTCCGACAGCTGCACCGCCAGCCCCGCACCGATGCCGCCCTGCTCGAAGGTCATGCCTATGGCGCCGTTGTATATCGGGTACGTATCGCCGTAACTCGGATAGAACAGGTCGAATTCCTCTTTCGTGAAATACAACCAGCCGTTCCGGTCGAAATAATGCGCATTATTCTTTCCAACCATCACCTGGAATTCCCGCTGCCAGGGCGTAATGACGTCGTGATAGGGTTCCGCCGCCGGCGCAAAATAATAGGGATTGTTGAATCCCTGTTCATGAAAGTCCACATGCACCTGCGGGAGCCATGCGTTGTATTTCTTCAGCCGCTGCTGCGTTTCTATCTGCGTCTGCCAGGCCCAGTCGCGGTTGAGATCGAAGTTGTAGTGATTGGACCGCCCCCGGGGCCATGGTTCCTGGTGTTCGCGCGAAGAAGGATCGGGATTTGGCTGGACGCCGACCACATCATTGTACCAGTTGACATACCGGTCGCGGCCATCCGGATTGATGCACGGGTCGATGACGACGACGGTATGCTGCAAGAGATCGCGTTCCTGCGGGGATGCGGCATCCGCCAGCGCGTACAGCGTTTTCATGGCCGCTTCTGTGGACGCAGGTTCATTCCCATGGACGTTATAGCTGAGCCAGACTATCACCGGCGCATGCTCATCGGGCGTTACACTGTCGCGGAGCACGCCGGCCAGCCGGAGATTGTTACGCCGGACGGATTCCATCCGTTGAAGATTGGCCGGCGAGGCGATGAACGCCAGCAACAGCGGCCGCCCCTCATAAGTAGTGCCATATTGTTCGATGCGAACCCTGTCCGGCGCAGCCCCCGCAACGGCCCTGAAATATCCGGTCACAAGATGGTAAGGGGTGAAATGCGCTCCTAACCGATAGCCCAGGAAAGCCTCCGGGGAAGGCACTGTCTGCGCAGTACAACAGCAGACTGATAACAGCAGACCCATCAGCAGGCCGCTCATTCCAGCCCGGGTCCACAGCCCGCCCGTAGGCCGATTACCAGCTAGCAAACGTGCGATTAGCAGGCGATAGTTCATGAATGGGCGAATGTAAGAAAAATGGTAACTTACAGTAAATCTTTCTTCTGTATGCGGCAACCGTTCATCCGTCTTTTGACCCTTTGCACACTTCTCCCGTCGTCGGTCAACCTGTTTGCCCAGGAAAGCCAAACGCCATTCGCCTATCACATCCGCAAGACGGCATTCGTGACACATGGCGCCGTCGTCTGCGCTCATCCCCTCGCCAGCCATGCGGGAGTCGGCATCCTGCGCCAGGGCGGCAATGCATTCGATGCAGCCATCGCGACCCAACTCGTACTGGCCGTCGTCTATCCCGCTGCCGGCAACATCGGCGGCGGCGGTTTCATGGTTGCGCATACGGCAGCCGGAAAGAATATCGCGCTCGACTACCGCGAAAAAGCCCCGGGTGCGGCTACACGCGATATGTATCTCGATAAGGATGGCAGTCCACGCACGGATCTTAGTCAGAACGGTCATCTCGCGTCGGGTGTTCCGGGTACCATCGCCGGTATCTTCGAAGAACTGCACTATGCGAGACTTCCCTTCGCCCGGCTGGTGCAGCCTGCGATCGATCTGGCGGAGAATGGTTTCGCCATCACACAGGCCGAAGCGCGCAGCCTCAATTATGCCCAGAAAGCTTTCCGCAGATACAACACCGTCCTCCCGGTCTTCGTAAAGACAGGCGGCTGGAAAGCAGGCGACACCCTGATACAAAAAGACCTTGCCGGTACCCTGCGGCGGATCCGTGACCTCGGCGCTAAAGGGTTCTATGAGGGCGAAACGGCCAGGCTCATCGTCGAAGAAATGCAACGCGGAAAAGGCATCATCACAATGTCGGACCTGAAGAGCTATACTGCCAAAGAAAGAAAACCCGCCGTCTTTCCCTACAAGCAATATACTGTCGTAACCATGCCGCTGCCCAGCAGCGGAGGCGTCATTCTTCACCAGATGATGAAGATGGTGGAAGACCAGCCCCTCGCGAGCTATGGATTCGAATCCCCGAAGGCCGTCCATCTCATGACGGAGGTGGAACGTCTTGCCTATGCCGACAGGGCCCAATACCTCGGCGACCGCGATTTTTATTCGGTGCCCGTCGATACGCTCACCAGCCAGGCCTACCTGCAACGAAGGATGTCCGCCTTCCAACCCGACCGGGCAGGGAACAGCAAAGACATCGGCGCCGGCATGCTCTCACCAAGATCCGAGGAGACGACCCATTTCGACGTCGTCGATGACGAAGGCAATGCGGTCTCCGTCACCACTACGCTCAACGGTGGATATGGCTCCAGGGTCGTCGTCGGGGGCGCCGGTTTCTTTCTCAACAACGAGATGGACGATTTCAGCGTCAAACCAGGTGTTCCCAATATGTATGGCGCGGTCGGCACGGAGGCGAATGCCATCGCGCCCGGCAAACGCATGCTCAGCTCGATGACTCCCACCCTGGTCCTCGATAAAGGAAAGGTCTTCCTCGTCGTAGGCACCCCCGGCGGCACGACCATCACCACTTCGGTCTTTCAGACCCTGGTGGATATCCTCGATTTCGGGCTCAGCACCGAGGATGCGGTGAACAAACCGAAATTTCATCACCAATGGCTGCCCGATTCGCTATACGTGGAGGCCACATTCCCTTCCCATACGCGCGAACAGCTGACAGCCATGGGTTACAATATCAGCCAGCGCGGCAGCATCGGCCGCACGGAAGTCATCAAGATACTGCCCGGCCCCGGCTCGACGCATAAGCTCGAAGCCGTCGGCGATGGACGCGGCGACGACACGGCGGATGGCTATTGAAAATAAAAGACTATGAATACGATTGGTGCCACCTATCTCGATTCGGCGATCAAACGCCTGCTCACCTACAAGACGCTCGGTGACATGACCTTCGCCCAACTGGAAGAAAAGGATTTCTATTACGTTCCCTCCGAACAATCCAATTCCATCGCGGTCATCATACAGCATATGCACGGCAATATGATCAGCCGGTGGACAAACTTCCTCACGGAGGACGGAGAGAAACCGGGCCGTAACCGGGATGAGGAATTCAGCCCGCCCGCCGCCGATAAGGCGCAACTCCTCGACATGTGGGAGAAAGGCTGGCGCTGCCTGATCGAAACCCTTAGCTCGCTCCGCGAAGATGATCTGCTCAGGACGATCACGATCCGGCATGAGCCGCTCCTTGCAATCGACGCCATCAACCGCCAACTCGCCCATTACCCTCATCATGTCGGCCAGATCGTCTACATCGGCAAGATGATACGGGATCACAATTGGCGGAGCCTGTCCATTCCAAAAGGCGCCTCCGCGACCTACACCCTCTAAACCACCTGGCTCTCCAGCGGTCTATTAAAATGAAGTGAAATTCGGCAAGGGCCTGTATTTCAAACCTTTTTGGTATTGAATTTGCACATCCCCACTGAAACCTTAATTTTGCCACAGACAACCATTAGCCCCTGAGAAAGATTTGGAAAATACTCCGTAACACATTAATGGTTTTAATACTATTGCTGGTTTCGGCATGGGGCCTCCTACACCTCCCCGCCGTCCAGACCTGGCTGGTTTCCAGGGTGACGGAAAGGCTTTCTCACGATCTTCATACCCGCATCAGCGTCAAACACGTCAACTTCTCCCTGTTCAACAAAATGCTGCTCGACAGCACGCTGGTGGAAGATGCCAACAAGGATACCCTGCTGTTTGCCGGAACCGTAAAAGTGAATATCACCGACTGGTGGTTCTTCAAAGACAAGGCGCAACTGCAATACATTGGCCTGGAAGACGCCACCATCAAGCTCCAGCGTACCGATTCGGTCTGGAATTATCAGTTCCTCGTCAACTATTTCTCCGGGAGCCCCGAAGACCGGACCGCCAGGGAAAAGGACACTACGAAAGGAATGCAGCTCGATCTCAAACAGCTGGATCTCTCCAATATCCATATCCTCAAAAAGGACGGCTGGCGGGGCGAAGATATGGATCTCCACCTGAAAGGTCTCCGGCTCGACGCCGATACCATCAGTTTCAGCGAGAAGATAGCCAGGATCAATAGCCTCAGCTTCACGCGCCCCGATTTCATCCTTTCCAACTACAAAGGCAACCGGCCGCACCCCCCGGCCGACTCCGGAACGATCGTCAACGATCCATTGCACCTCCGCCTCAACCCCTCCGGATGGGACCTCACCGCCGGCAGCATCACCATACGCAACGGTTCGTTCCGCCATGAGGCAACCGGTGATACGCTCGTCAACCGCTATTTCGATGGAGACCATATCTATTTTCATGACGTCAATACCAGCTTCTCCAACCTGCGGCTCAACCGCGATACGCTGACGGCGCAGCTGCAGCTCAGCACCAAAGAACGCAGCGGTCTCGAGGTGAAACGGCTCAGCGCGCGCATCCGCTGGTACCCCGAGGCCATGGAGTTCGCCCGGTTCGATCTGCAAACGAACAAAAGCCATCTTCACAACTATTTCGCGATGCGGTTCAGGACGCTGGACGACATGTCCGACTTCGTGACCCGCATCCGGATGGAAGGCCGGTTCACCGATTCCGAGATCAGCACCGACGACATCGCCTGGTTCGCACCCGAGCTGAAAGACTGGGGCATGCATATCCGGCTCACCGGCGATATCCAGGGAACGGTTTCCGATCTGCAGGGTCGCAAGGTCCTGGTCCAGGCGGGAAAAAACACGCTGCTGAACGGGGACATCCATCTGAAAGGACTCCCCGATATAGAGAAGACCTTCATAGACTTCAAGTCCAATGATTTCAGGACGACCTATGAGGATATGGCCACCCTGGTGCCGTCGCTGAAATCCGTACAGCAACCACGCGTCGATCGCATCGCCTGGCTCCGGTTCAGGGGCAATTTCACGGGGACGATCCGGGATTTCCTTACGAAAGGCACCATCGAGACGAATCTCGGCGCCCTGGAAACCAATCTGAACATGAAAGTACCGTCCCATGGACCAGCCGTGTACTCGGGGACCATCACGACCGACAGCTTCTACCTCGGCTCCTTTCTCGACAACGATGCCCTTGGCCGCATCGCCTTCCAGGGTAAGATCAGCGGAACCGGCCTCCAAACCAGCAACGTCAACGCAAGCCTCGACGGGATGATCGACAACCTCGAGTTCAATCGGTATACCTACCGGCGCATCCAGGTCAACGGGGCCATCGCCAAAAAGAAATTCAACGGCGAATTGATCGCCAGCGATCCTAACCTGGACGCTCATCTCAACGGTCTCATCGATTTCAGCCTGCAACAGCCCAAGTTCGATTTCGAGGCGGAGGTAGCCAGGGCCAATCTGACCAAGCTGCATTTTGCCGATCAGCAGCTCGAATTCAACGGCAAATTCAAGTGCAATTTCACGGGCGACGATATCGACAACTTCCTCGGCCATGCCAGCATCTATGACGCTTCGCTGTACAAGAACGGCCAGCGCGTCTCCTTCGATTCGCTGACCCTCGAATCCAGTGTCGTCGACAACAACAAGACCATTACGTTCGTCAGCAACGAATTCGACGGCGCCATTGTCGGGGAGTTCTCCATCCATGATCTTCCCGCTTCCTTCCAGACCTTCCTGAACAAATATTATCCCAGCTATATCAAGCCGGCAAAGGCGCTTTCCGCCAACCAGAACTTCACCTTCGTGCTCACTACCAAAAACGTCGACGAGTACATCGACCTGTTCAATAAAGATCTCAAGGGCTTCAATAACGCGGATGTCAACGGCCGCATCGATACCCGTAAGAACCTCCTCGACCTCAGTATCGATCTTCCGTCTTTCAGTTATAAAAGCATCGTCTTCGACAGCCTGAGCCTCAAAGGCCGCGGCAATATGGACAGCCTTTCGATGACCGCCGATATCGGACAGGTCTACCTCAACGATAGCCTGCATTTCCCCGGAACCCACATCCATCTGAACTCGGCAGCCGATAACTCCACCCTCCAGGTGAAGACCAGCGCCAATCAGACCCTCAATTCGGCCAACATCGCCGCCAGGGTACAAACCCTCCCCTCCGGCGTCAGGATCACGTTCGATCCGGGCACCTTCGACATCAACAACAAGACCTGGAATATCGAAAAGGACGGAATGCTGTCCTACGAGAACAAGATCCTCTCGGCCGATGGTTTCAACGTCCACAATGGCGATCAGTACCTGGCCATAACGACCAGTCCTTCGGGAGAAGGCAATTGGAACGATATGCACGTCGAGATGAGAAAGATCAACATCGGTGATTTTACGCCTTATGTGGTGAATTCGGAAAGACTCGAAGGGTTGCTGACGGGCAGCGTCGATATCACGAACCCCTTCGGCAAACCCGCCGTCGTCTTCAGGGGCCAGGCGGAACAATTCCGGTTTGCGAACGATTCCGTGGGCCGCCTCGATCTGACTGCCGACTATCAGAAGACCACCGGCGCCGTCCATGCTACCGTCCGCTCGGACAACAAGAACTATCGCTTCGACGCCAAAGGCCTCGTCAATACGGACAGCGCTGCCGGTACGCCCATCGACATCACCGCGAACATTGCCGATGTGAAGGTCGATCTGCTGGAGAAATATCTCGGCGGCATCTTCACAAACCTGACGGGCAACGCCAGCGGCAATCTGCACATCACAGGACCCTCGTCCCATTTGTATTACCTGGGAACCGTACAATTGAGGAACGCGTCGATGAAGGTGGCCTACACCCAATGTACCTACAAGATCCCCGCCGCAACCATCCAGTTTAAAAAAGATACCATCGATTTCGGTACGATGCAACTCAAAGACAGGCTGGGACATACGGCCGATCTCACCCGCGGCCGCCTTTTTCACCACGCTTTCAACGACCTCGGCTTCGATTTCGAGATGAATACCAACCGGCTCCTGTTACTGGACACCAAGGCTACGGATAACAGCCAGTTTTATGGGACGGTCATAGGAAAAGCCAAAATGACGCTCACCGGTCCGGAAGAGAATATGCAGATGAACATCCGCGGGGAGCCCACCGACAGCTCGAACATCTATCTGCCCCCGTCCATCGCAAAGGAGAACGGGTCGGCCGATTTCATCGAATGGCGCGTATACGGGAAGGAAATGAAGGGCCGGCCACGCGACGAGAAGAGCAGCAACCTGACGGTCACGCTGGACATGTATGCGAACAACTATGCCAATGTCTATATGATCCTCGATCCGCTGACGGGCGATATCATCAAGGCGAACGGACATGGCAATCTCGTGATGCGCGTCGGCACCAATGAAGACCTTACGCTCAACGGCCGCTACGACATCGACCGGGGGCTTTACAATTTCACCTTTCAGTCGTTCATCCACAAACCCTTCGTCCTCAGCGAAGGTGTAGGCAACTATATCCAGTGGACCGGCAATCCTTATGACGCCACCATCGGCATCCAGGCGGTGTACACGGCCGAGAATGTGCGTTTCAGCGACCTGGGTCTCTCGGGCGCCAACAGTCTCGATATCCAGGATGCCAATGTCCGGCGGTACCGCGGCAACATTCTCGTCATTGCCGATCTGACGGGCAGATATTCATCCCCCAGCATATCCTTCCAGATCGATCTGCCCCCGGGCAGCCCGCTCAGGAATGACCAGGACGCCCAGACCCTGTTGCAAAAGATCCAGAACGATCCGAACGAGCTGAACAAACAGGTGTCCTGCCTGGTGGTGCTGAATAGCTTTGTCCCGCTGTCCAACAGTACCAACACCTTCGATGCGCCGGCCGCGGTAAGCAATGTTGTTGTCAACAGCATTTCAGGCGTTATTTCAAACGCCTTCTCCAAACAGGTGTACAATCTGCTTCAACGTATCTTCAAGGACAAGAGCATCCGCGTCAATTTCAGTACGACGCTTTATAATGGCAATTATCTGACGTATACCGATCTGGATCAGAGCAGTCTGAACTACAACCGCACGAATTTCAACTTTTCCATAGGCAAGAGCTTCATGAATGAGAAGTTGACCATGACCGTGGGCAGCGCCCTCGATTTCGGGCTGACCCCGCAGCAGGTGCAGGCCGCATCGTTCCAGTTCCTCCCGGACATCAATGCAGAATACAAGATCACCGCCGACGGAAGAGTAGCCCTCACATTTTTCTACCGCGATTCCTATAATTATCTCGCCACCGGCAACCATACCCAAAACAGTTCCGGCACCGGTATCTCCTACCGCCGCGATTTCGACAGGATAGACGAATTATTCAAAAAGAAGAAGAAGAAACCGGCGCCTCCGCCTCCGCCGCCCGCTCAGCCAACGGTCAGCACGACAGATCCCAACTAACAGTCCGGGCGCCCGGCAGCACCACCGCCGACCCGCAATAAAAAACCCCGCCGCGGCGGGGTGCCAGTCTATTTCAATATCTCGTGACCCAGCTTGTCCCGCTTGGTCTGCAGATACTTTTCGTTATGCGGATTGGGATGCACCTCGATCGGAACGGTCTCGACGATCTCCAGCCCATAACCCAGGAGCCCCGCCCGCTTACGCGGATTATTGCTGATGAGACGCAGCTTGGTGATCCCCAGGTAACGCAGGATCTGGGCGCCCACGCCATAATCCCGCTTGTCCATCGGAAAGCCCAGGTGAAGATTGGCCTCGACCGTATCCATACCCTCTTCCTGCAGCTTGTAAGCTTTCAATTTATTCAATAGCCCGATGCCCCGGCCCTCCTGGTTCATATATACGATGACGCCCTGCCCCTCTTTTTCCACCAGCTTCATCGCTTCATGTAGCTGCTCTCCACAGTCGCAGCGGAACGACCCCAGGATATCCCCGGTGAAACAGCTGCTGTGGACGCGCACCAGCACCGGCTCGTCCTTTTTCCATTCTCCCTTGATCAGCGCAAGGTGCTCATTCGTGGTGTTCTTCTCGTTGAAGGCGATCAGTTTGAAATGACCGAATTTCGTCGGCATATCCACCCGCACCACTTCCTCGATCAGGCTATCCATCTTCAACCGGTATTCGATCAGATCCTTTATAGATACTACCTTGAGATCGAACTTTTTAGCAATCTCCAATAACTGCGGCAGCCGCGCCATAGTCCCGTCCGGATTCATCACCTCCACCAATACCCCCGCGGGCTCGAGACCGGCAAGCCGTGCCAGGTCGATCGTAGCTTCCGTATGACCCGCGCGCCGAAGGACACCCCCGCGCTTGGCCCTCAACGGGAAAATATGTCCGGGACGCCCGAGATCCTCCGGTCTGGTCTTCGGATCGATTAGGGCCTGGACCGTCGCGGCCCGATCATGCGCGGATATACCGGTCGTGCAGCCGTTCCCCAGCAGATCGACCGATACCGTAAAAGGGGTTTCATGAATGGCCGTATTCTTATTGACCATCATTTCCAGGCCCAGCTCGTCACAACGTTCTTCCACCAGGGGAGCACAGATTAGCCCCCGGCCTTCCTTACTCATGAAATTGATGATCTCCGGAGTGACATTCCGGGCGGCAGTAATGAAATCTCCCTCATTCTCACGGTCTTCGTCATCCACGACAATGACCAGCTTGCCTTTCTTCAGATCCTCGATAGCGGTTTCGATTGTTGATAGCATACGTGCAAAATTAACAATAAAAACGCCCGAAAGCTAGGAAAGGATGCCTGCGGCCGCCCCCGGCTGCGGCCGAAATCCACCGCCCCTGTGAATAACTTTTCAGCGTTATGAAATCCTTAACAAGCAGCCTTTTCCGCTTTTTTCCTTTCTTTTACAGTTCAGTTGGACCATTCCTACGTTCACTTTCTGTGAAAAGCCTGCATTTTAGCCTGCCATCTTTGCACCCGCAAAACCAACGTTATATGATAAAACGACTGCTACTTTCAGCACTCACTCTCTTATTGGCTTTTGTCTCATTCGGTCAGGAGACGACCTCCCAGATATTGGGAAGCGTTTCCGACGGCAACAACCCGCTTAGCGGCGCAACGGTAACCGCGTTGCATAACCCGACAGGAACGAAATACGTTACCACCACCCGGAAAGATGGCCGTTTCAACCTGCCCGGCCTGCGTGTAGGCGGTCCATATACACTTACGGTAACTTATGTTGGATTCAAAGAAGAAACGGTTGAGAACATTTTTTTGACCATCGGTCAGGATTTCACCTCCGACATCAAGATGACGCCCGAAAGCAAAGAGCTCGCAGGGGTCCTGGTATCGGCATCCAGGCAGAATAAGATATTCAACAACAGCCATACCGGCAGCCAGGAGATCGTCAACAGGGCACAGCTGGAGCAATTGCCCACCGTTGCGCGTTCGCTGCAGGATTTTACCCGTCTGGAACCTACCGCCACGCTCAACTTCGGCAGCCAGAGCTTCTCCGGCGCTAATCCCGGTATGAACAATATCACTGTCGATGGCGCCGATTTCAACAACTCCTTCGGTCTCTCCGGTACCCTCGGCGGCCAGGCCAGTGCCCAGCCGATCGCGCTGGATGCCGTCGATCAGGTGCAGGTGAACGTCTCTCCTTACGACGTTCGCCAGGGCGGTTTCACTGGCGCCGGCGTCAACACCGTTACGCGCAGCGGTACCAACCAATGGAGAGGTTCCATTTACGATTATTGGAAGAATCAGAATAACATCGGCTATAAGGCGGATGATAATGTGGTCCCGAAGACCCCCCTCAGCCTGAAGGTCCAGGGCGGCAGCATAGGCGGTGCGATCATCAAAAACAAGCTGTTCTTCTTCATCAACGCCGAACAGGACATTCAGACCGCTCCGGCTACCAGCGTGATCGCATCGGACGCCAGCCATCCCCCCTCCGGTTCTTCCGTCTCCCAGGCCAACGCCGATACGCTCCGCGCCCTTGCAGCCTTTCTCAAATCGAATTATAATTACGATCCGGGCGCATTTCAGGGATATTCGTTTCAGACCAACAGCTATAAGGTGGATGCCCGCATCGATTATAACATCGACAACGCAAACACCCTTACGCTGAAATACAACTATCTGAAATCCTATCAGGATCAGCAACCCAGTACGAGCCGCGCCATCGGCGCAGGCGGCCTGGTCGGCGGCCAGGGCCCGGGAACCTTTGCCATGCCCTTCTATGCGGCCGGCTACCGCATCAACAATGACCTGGGTATCTGGATCGCCGAATTGAATACCCGCTTTGGCAACAGGGCCTCCAACAAGCTGCAGATCGGCTATACAAGGGAGCGTGACTTCCGCACACCCCACTCTCCCGTGTCGGATTTCCCTTTTGTTGATATACTCAACGCAGGCAACGTTTATACGTCCTTCGGTTACGAGCCGTTCACGTATAATAACAAGCTGAACATGGACTCCTACCAGCTGACGGATATCTTCACCTTCTACAAGGGAGCGCATGAGATCACCGTCGGCAGCCAGAACAGCTACAAAAAGTACCAGAACGCCTTCGCGCCCGGCTACCAGGGCGTTTACCAGTTCGCCAGCCTCGACCAGTTCCTGTCCGGCGGAACCGCTCAGACCTATTCCCAATCATATTCTGCGCTGAAAGGAGGCGCCTTCCCCTGGGCATACGCCGGCGCAACCAACCTCAGCCTTTTCGCACAGGATAAGTATCGCGTTACCCCCGGCTTCACGTTGATCTATGGTGTCCGCCTCGACTATACCTCCTATCAGAACAAGTTCACGGATAACCCCAATTTCGACGCCCTGACGTTCAAGAACGGGGCAAGCTACAACGTTGGCACTGCTCCGTCGGGCTTCCTGGTCGTTTCACCCCGCATTGGATTCAACTGGGACATCACCGGTGACCGCACCTGGCAGTTGCGCGGCGGGGCCGGGATCTTCGAAGGTGCTCCTCCTTTTGTATGGATCGAGAACCAGGCCGCCAACAACGGCGTTCTCCTGGGTTCATTCAACAACAAGAACGCGCCTTTCTTCCCTACCGCGCAGGCCGGCTTAAACAATGCACTGCAAGGCCAGAGCCAGACCGCGACGCCGACCAGCTACTCGGTGAACGTGATCGCAAAGAACTTCAAATATCCGACCAAGCTTCGCACCAGCATTGCCCTCGACAAGAAGCTGCCTGATGACTGGGTCGTCACAGGGGAGTTCACCTACTCGAAGGATATCAACGCCACCTATATGGCGAACCAGAACCTGAATACGGATAAGAGCGCCTTCGCCATCACCAACGGCGGCGATAAGCGTACGCGCTACAACAGCGACCCGACGGCTGTCAGCGGTTACAATGCCAGCAACACTTATTATAACGGAACGCCCGCACCTGCCACGCTGCAAAACCCCAACCTGGGTAATGTGATCTGGCTGGGCAACTCCACACAGGGTTGGTCTTATGCCGCGACCGCCCGCATCTCCAAAACGATCCGCAATTTCCAGGTAGGCGTCTCCTACACGCACCAGGATGTGAAGTCGACTATGGAGAACGGCAGCACGGCCAGCACGCTCTGGTCCACCAGGGCCGTTTCGAACACCAACCCCAACTCACCCGTTCTGGGCCGCCCCACCTGGTACGATCCAAACAGGGTCATCGCCTACGTCAACTGGCGTAAGGAATATGGCGGACACTTCGCCACTTCTATCGGTGCGGTATACGAAGTGCAAAGCAACGGCGCTACTTCATTTGTGTACAACGGTGATCTCAACGGCGACGGCAACACCGGCAATGACCTGATCTATATCCCCAAAAGCTCCACCGATATCAACCTGATCGACGCCGGTTCTTATAACAAGGCCACCCACACCGGCACCACCACAGGCACCGCGGCCGACCCGCGCACTGCCGCCCAGATCTGGACACAATTGAGCAACTTTATCCAACAAGACCACTACCTGTATAAACACCAGGGTCACTATGCAGAGTCCAACTCGGTTGTCCTGCCCTATTACAAACACCTCGATCTTAACATAACGGAAGACATCTATTTCTATACGAAGGATGGCAGCAGCAAGGACAAACATACCCTGCGCTTTAGTGTCGATATCCAGAATGTCGGCAATCTGCTGAACCGTAACTGGGGCGTCGTTCGCACGACCAATATCAACAACTTCCTGCGCTTCGAAGGGATGGCCGCCGACGGCACGACGCCGCTGTTCTCCTTCCCTTACTCCGATGCCAGGAACCTCGTACCGCTCGTCAACAGCTTCTCACCCAGCACCACGATCTTCTCCCGCTGGCAGATGCAATTCGGCGTCCGCTACCTGTTCAACTAAAAAAGTAAAACCCGGCCTCGAGCCGGGTTTTTTTTATAACATTCATTTCCCCCATCCCCACAACAAAAATTCCGGCATCGCCCTCCCCCACGTCTCTACCGAGTGATCCCCGCCCTCGATCTCGAGGTATCGGATATCCTTCGAAATGTCATATCCCTTTGCAACCAATTCGCCGATCAGGTCCTTGGTGTCGTCGATCGAGTCGATCACGCCGTTGCCGTTCCGGTCCTCCTTCTCATCCTCGGTCCCGCATTCGAAAAAGAATTTCAGCCAGGAGTAATAGCCACCATCATGCACCGCTCGCTGCATGATCCGGTCCCTCGTCTCATCATAGGCCGCATCGCTTTTATCCCTGCTCCTCCACCAAAAACTGCCGGAGAAAAGACCCGCCCGCGTAAATTCCTGCGGATGGCTCCAAACGATATCCATTGCGCTCAACGCCCCCAGGCTGAACCCGGCAAACGCCTTCTCGCGGAATACCGGCAACACCCAGCGCTTGCGAACCGCAGGCAACAATTCCTCGAAAATAAAACGCGTATAGGCCTCCGCACCCGCCCCCCTGCCGAGATAGTCCGCCTGACCTGCCGTCCCATACTCCATCTTTCGGTCCGGGCCCGCATGGATACCCACACAAACCAATGGATGGATGAGGTCCCGCTCATACAGATCGTCCAGCATACCTTCCAATCCCACCCGGTCGAGATCCTGTCCGTCGTTGATAAGCAACAGGCTCACATCCTGCCGGCCCTCCGGTTCCATCGGCAGGAAAAGATCCGTCGCTACCGTACGGCCCAGGCGAAGCGATGGTACGAACAGGCTTTCCCGTCTTGTAGTCTTTTCAATAGACATAGCGTCAAAAATAGTATATTTAACCTAATATGGATTTGGGGGAAGAATATCACCGCTGGCATTCGCAGGTCATCGGCCGCGATTTCGAAATGCTCGTTTTCGGTCATTCCGGCTATCCGGTCATCCTCTTCCCCACTTCCCAGGGCAGGTACTATCAGAACAAAGACCAGGGCCTCATCGAAACCGCCCGCCGGCACCTTGAAAACGGTAAAATAAAAATTTATTGCCCCGACAGCCTGGATGCAGCATCCTGGTACAACAAATCGGTGCCGGCGGCGGAGAGAGCCCGCCAGCATACCCTATATGACCGGCTGGTGCTCGAAGAGATCGCTTCCCGGGCGATCCGCGAGACGGGGCACGATCGGATAGCCCTGGCCGGTTGCAGCTTCGGAGGATACCATTCGGCCAATTTTGCATTCCGCCACCCCCATCTCGTGGGCTATTGCTTCTCGATGAGCGGCGTTTTCGATATCCGGTCCTTTACCGACGGCTATTATGACGATAATGTCTACTTCAATAACCCCGTCGACTATATCGTCGGCGCCTCCGATCCCGCCCTATGGAAAATGGGCATTGTGCTGGGTACCGCCGAACACGACATCTGCCGGGGCCAGAACGAATGGATGAGCCGCCTGATGGAAAACAAGTCCATTCCTCATTGGCTCGATATCCGTCCCCATCGCGATCACGACTGGCCGGTATGGAGAGAGATGTTCCCGCAATATCTTTCCCAACTGCCCGGCGCTTCCTAACCACCTCGCTCACCCAAAAACTTACACAAAATGACCGCCAGTAAAAAAATTGGTATCCTCTATGGACGCGAACGCAGCTTCCCCATGGCATTCATCGAAGCCGTCAACCGGAAGAACATTTCCGGGGTCATGGCAGAGCCCGTCCGGATCGACAAGGTCCTCCAGGCGGAAGATTCCGGCTATGCCGTCATCATCGACCGCATCTCCCAGGACGTACCCTTCTACCGGGCCTGGCTAAAAAATGCAGCGCTCTGCGGGGCGGCTGTGATCAACAACCCGTTCTGGTGGAGCGCCGATGAAAAGTTCTTCAATAATTGTTTGGCGGAAAAGATCGGCGTCCCGGTTCCCAGGACCGTCATCCTGCCGTCTAACCAGCTGCCGCAGGACACCACCGATCAGTCGTTTTCCAACCTCGCCTTCCCGCTCGACTGGGATTCGATCTTTCAATACGTCGGCTTCCCCGCCTATATGAAACCGTTCGCAGGCGGCGGATGGAAAAATGTGTATCGGCTCCATAATGCCGATGAATTCTATCAGCGCCACGGCGAGACGGGCCAGCTCGTGATGATGCTCCAGGAGGAGATCGTCTTCAGCGAATACTACCGCTGTTATTGCATAGGAGGGAAATATGTCCGCGTGATGCCCTACGAGCCGCGCAATCCGCATCACCTCCGTTACCAGGCCTCATTCAGCCCTACGCCCGAACGGCTAAGACAGATGGAGGAACTCGTCCTGCGCATCAATTCCTGGCTGGGTTATGATTTCAATACCGTCGAACTCGCCATACGCGACGGCGTGCCCTATGCCATCGATTTCTGCAATCCGGCTCCGGATGCGGAAAATACCAGCGTGGGCGAGGAAAATTTCAACTGGGTCGTGGAGACGGCCGCCGACTACGCCATCGAAAGGGCCCTGTCCCACCGCGACGGCATCGACAACCTCACCTGGGGCAACTACCTCAGCTATAGCACCGCGCAACACCACCTCCACCAAAGCACCGAACACTCCCCGCATCGAAGCGCCACTCCACAAATAATTGGCTAATTTCGCCCTATGGCAGACATCAACTACGGCAATTTCACGCTCGGCATCGAAGAGGAATACATGGTCATCGATCCGCATACCCTCGAACTGAAAAGCCACGAACAAAAGATCGTGACCGAAGGGCAAAAGATCATCCGCGACAAGGTCAAGGCGGAGATGCACCAGGCCGTGGTGGAAGTAGGCACCGACATCTGCCGCGACATCCACGAAGCCCGCAAGGACGTGTCCACGCTCCGTACCACCATCTCTCACATCGCAGACGATCTCGGTTTCAAGGTCGGCGCCGCGGGCACACACCCGTTCAGCCACTGGGTAAGCCAGCTCATCACAGACCACGCCCGGTACAACGAGATCGTCAACGAGCTGCAGGAGGCGGCTCGCAGCAACCTCATCTTCGGATTGCATGTCCATGTCGGCATGGAAACCCGGCAATTGGCCAACCATATTGCCAACTCCACCCGGTATTTCCTGCCACACATCTACGCCCTCAGCACCAATTCTCCTTTCTGGGAAGGAAGACGCACCGGCTACAAGTCCTACCGGACCAAAGTATTCGACAAGTTCCCTCGCACCGGCATCCCGGATTATTTCGAAAGCATCGAGGCCTATGACAATTTTGTCAAGCTGCTGGTCAAGACCAACTGCATCGACAATGCCAAAAAGATCTGGTGGGACCTCCGCGTCCACCCTTTCTTCAACACGGTCGAATTTCGCATCTGCGACGTGCCGATGACCATCGACGAGACCATCTGCATCGCCGCCCTGTTCCAGGCCGTCTGCGTGAAGATTTACAAGCTGCGCTCAAGGAATATGAACTACATCCAGTACTCCCGGGCGCTGATCAATGAAAACAAATGGCGTGCAAGCCGCTATGGCATCGACGGCCACCTCATCGATTTTGGGAAAGAAGAAGAAGTCAATACCCGCGCGCTCATCTATGAACTGTTGGATTTCATCGACGACGTCGTCGATCCGCTCGGCAGCCGCCAGGCCACGCATTATGCAGAACACATGCTGGAAACCGGTACCGGCGCCGACCGGCAGCTGAAAGTCTACGACGAGACCGGTAGCCTGATGAAGGTGATGGAGTATGTAGCCGGCCAGTTCCTGGCCGGTATATAAAATTTTATTTTATATCACTGGCCGTTAGTCCCGCATTCACCTTTATCGATTCCACCTTCATATCCAAATCCACCTGCCCCTGGTTGTCATCCACATGCCAGGGAAACTTGATCCCGTTGACATCCCGGTAATCGCCATAGTCCGTGGTCGTCTGACCCTGGCTGAGATTCTTTATCAACCGCGTCCTGAAACCGGTTCCGATATCATAATAATAAAAATTGGTCCTTCCCGAAGGCGTGGTCACCTTCAGCTCATAATTATCCTTCCCATTGAGGTTCTTGATGCTCGTCAGCTCCGTCTTGTATCCTTCTTTCGAAAAGTTCAGCTCGGGGAACGGATTCGCTTCCTCCCTGATCTCTTTTTTCGCTTCATCGTCGAGCGCCGGGCTCTGCCCCATCTGCGAGAGCGTTACACTGTCGCCCTTCACCAGTATATGAACGGCATGCATGTTCATATCCGGCAGCTCGATCTCCATCGAGAAAGTATTCGGCAGGACATTCTTTCGCGTCTCCACCACTTTTTGCCCCTGCACATTCCCCGTGGCGACGATCTGCAGGTCCTTCACGGCCTCCAGCTTTTCTTTTCCGCCCACCGCTGCGAAATATTTCGATAGGACATCGTTAACCGACACGCCGGGAGGCACCGGTCTTTCCAGGGCCTTACCCGTCCACGTATTGTTGGATGGATTGATATCCGGAAAATCGTGTTCCGGGTCGATGATAATGGAGGTGATCTTCGACGCGGATGGATAGGCGAAGGACTTCGTCGGCCCGTGCTGCCATACCTCCACCGGGAGGGTCATCGTATCCGTCTTCCCGTTCTCCTGCTTGATCGCCATCACGACCGGCATGGCCATCTCTTCGAGATTCTCGACCGTGATGATCGCTCCCTTCGAAGGATCGTTCTGCACGTACTTGACGTCTTTTACACCCTGGTCGAGCTTCCAGTTATTGAGGATCCATCCACGCCAGAACCAGCTCAGATCTTCTCCGCCCGCATTCTCCATGCAATGGAAGAAGTCCCAGGGGGTCGGATGTTTGAAGGCCCAGCGCCGGATATAGGTGCGGAATGCATAATCGAACCGCTTTTCTCCCAACACATATTTTCGCAGGAGGTCCAACGCCATGGCAGGCTTCATATAGGCAGCTACACCCAGGTTGGCCGCCTGTATCACGTCGGGAACGGTAAAGATCGGTTCGCTCCTCTCGTTGAACATGAATGTCGCGGACCGCTGCGCATCCTCCTTGTGATAGAACTCGCCATGATTGAAGACCTTCGTATCCACTCCATTGATGAACGTATTGAAACCCTCGTCCATCCAGGGATATTTCCTTTCGTTCGACCCGACGATCATCGGGAACCAGTTATGACCGAATTCGTGATTGGTCACATCCCAGAGACCGCCTCCGCGTTGATCGCCTCCGCAGAAGACGATACCGGGATATTCCATTCCCGCTACAAGCCCCGCGACATTCGTGGCTACGGGATAGGTGAACGGATACCATTCTTCGGAATACAGTTCGATACATCCTTTCACGAATTCGGTGCTTCTTCCCCATGCTTTGGGATCGGCGGATTCCGATGAATAGACCGACTGGGCCAGCGCTTTCTTCCCTCCGGGCAGGTTGATCCGGGCCGCATCCCAGATAAAGGCGCGCGAGGCAGCCCAGGCCACGTCGCGCGTCTGGTTGCACCGGAAATGCCAGGTGAGCGATGCTTTCGGCAAATGACCGGCGCCCTCTTCGACTTCCTTTTCCGATTTGATGACGACCGTTTTATCGCTGGCCCTGGCTTTCGCGAGACGGCTCGTCTCTTCCGCCGTCAACACTTCCTGCGGGTTGAGCAACTCGCCTGACCCGACGACTACGAGGTTGGCAGGCGCCGTGATCGTATAATCGATATTGCCGTATTCCAGGTAGAATTCGCCCTGCCCCAGGTACGGCAGGACGTTCCATCCCGTGACGTCGTCATAGACTTCCATCCGCGGATACCATTGTGCGATCTCATAGATCCATCCGTCGCGTACCAGCTGACGACCCATCCTGTCCGTTCCATATTCAGGTATCGAAAAGGAATAGTCGATGCGGAAACGGATGACCCCGCCACTGCCCTTCAGCGCTTCCGGCAGCCTTATCTGCATCCGCGTATCGGAGATCAGCCAGTCGGCCTTTATTTCTTTCCCGTCACGCAGGATGGTCACCGAACGGATGGCATCCCCATCCGTGAACTTCCGGTTCGACCAGCGCCCTCCCGTCACCGGGTTGGTCGCTTCACCCCTGGAATCCTCCTTGTAAATATTCTGATCCACCTGCAACCACAGGAAAGACAGCTCATCGGGACTATTGTTCGTATAGGTGACGGTCACGTCGCCGGCGAGCGATTGCTTGGTCGTGTCCAATACCGTATGGATCGTATAGTCGGCACGGTTGGACCAGTATTTCTCCCCCGGTGCGCCGCCCGCGCTCCGGTATACGGTGCCGTTGGAAGGATAAAACTGCGGGTCCCACAACTTATGTTGATCGAAATGGGAAGGCGTCTGGGCCATGACAGGCACAGCGCAGAACACAAGAATAAAGGCTGATAAAGAGTTTCTCATGGGCTAAAGATAAAGAACCCCGCGCAATCCTTGCGCGGGGCCCCTGTCATTAATATCAGAATAACTATTTCTATTTACTATTGGTCGTGTCCGGCGGAATATAGACGTGCAGGTCTCGCATCTCCTTCTCCGTTATCGTCGGCGGCTGCCCGGCCAGCAATCGATCATAGACGATCTTTCCTACGGCAAGCGCATCTTCCCTGCTGCGGAACACGCGGTTCCCGCTGACCCCCGGCATGATATCCTGGTGAAAAAGCAGCCTCCCATCCTTCAATATATCGTATCCCCATCCGCCCGGAACCTCCACGGCCTTCAGTTCGACCAGCGAATGCTCCTTTCTCCATTTCCAGCGTTTGTAGCCTCCGTAACTAAAGGTGCCGATGATGCCCATCACCAACAGGATGGTAAGCCCCCATTTACGAAGAAAGCCCATTAGTCGTATTGGTTATAGATCTGCTGGGGAAAGAACTCCTCCAGGTCGCTGAAACCTGACGTATTGCCCGTTCCCAGACCGGTGCCGACATATCCCCTGCTATAGCCGGGAGTTAACGGAGCAGGTGCCGTAGGAGCCGGATCCTTCAGCGTAAATCCGATAGCGCCGCTCCTCGGCGTCCCTTCAAAGGGAGTCTTCTCATACCAAAGATCGCTGGCAAAATCGTATTCCCAGGTGAAGTTCACCGAAGTACCGTTCTGGCCGAGCGTAATATAGGCCTTATCACCCGTCGGTTGTTTCAGCAGAACGAACCCCACGCCGTATTTCCGGACGATATTCGTATACCCGTCGTCATAGGTCCCTGGGTTGGTATTATAGATGTCGCGCAGCTGCGTCCAGGGGCCCTTCGGCGAGTTGGGATCCTCCGCCAGCTGCGGATCGAACATCCAGAAGTCATAACACATGTTATTGATGGCCTTCTGGCTGCCCGGAGTGTACCCGGCTACGATATATCCCTTGTTGTTGTACACCCACGCCGTTGCTCCCGAGCGGGGGTTGCCGATGAGAAAGGGTTTCTTCGTCCAATGACCCGTGGCCGGGCTGTATTTCCAGACATCGCTGAAAAAAGTGTTGTTATCCGTTCCGGTAAGAACGTAACCGGTCGTATCGAAACCCCACGCCACGGCGTCGAAACGGGGATAGCTGCCATAAGCATCATGCAGCGAATCGATCTGCGTCCAGGAATTGGCACCGGGATCGTATGAGTAAAAGTCTGCCAGCGGCGTAAAGCCGTCATTGGCGACCCCCGTTCCCACATAACCGATATTCTGCACGGTGAATGCAACTGCATTGCTGCGGGCAGGACCGGGGAAAGGAGCTACCGTCGTCCAAAAACCGGAGGCGCTCGCCGAGTCATAGCCGGTAGGGGAAGATGTATTGATCGCCGTAGGCGTATATTTATAAAAGGTCGTAAGACGCTGGTTGGGCGTCAACGGGTTGATACCCAAACCCACAAACGCGAAATTATTGGCCGTGAACGCCACCCCGAAACCCTGGGGAGGACCGGGAAAGAAAGCGCGGCCGACCCAGTTGCCATTCTGTGTATAGTTGATGCTAGCTTTGGTGCAGGAAAAGACGATACCTAGTAACATTAACGCGAACAGAGTAATGTTAATTCGCTTCATAGTTGTTTTGATATTTTTGCGCTAAAGTATTCGAAGTCCTCATAGCAAATTCGTTAAAATGTATTACCCAACGGGATTAATAGATAATTCGGCAAATTTCATATACAAAACTGATATTCCGGGCATTTTTTTTATTTCCGGTCCTGGCCGTGCCAAAAACCAGGCCCCAACTGACTGAAAAAGAGGACTGAAAACCCCTTCTGACCCCCATTTTTTCGCATCTTCCCGCATCCTGTCGCTGCAAAATTGATAGATAAAAAAAGCCGGTTAGTCGTTTTTTTGGTAGCTTTGATACATACTAACAAAATAGTAACAACTGAGCCCCCTAATATTGCAGCTTTCTATCCAGCATGACTATACATAACCCGACAAAAAAACTGCTTTTCTTTCTGTCCTTTTTTTTGACGGCTTTATTCATTCTTTCGGCGTGCCAAAAACAACCTGCGCTCGGGGATTTCGGGAACAGCTATATCGATGACAATAAAAGCGCCCAGATCGTCGTCGTCGATACCGCCACCATAGACGTCTCCACTACCTTCGTAGACTCTGTTTCCACAGCCGGCACCGGGTACCTCATGGTCGGCTCCTACAATGACGACTGGCTCGGGAAAGTGACCAGCCGCTCCTTTTTCCAGGTCGCTCCGCCTCCCTCCCTGCCGGCTATAGACCCCCGCATCGATACCTACGATTCGATCGGTATGATCTTTTTCTTCAGACCGGGGAGTCCATACTATGGCGACACCACCCAGTACCAGACCTATGTGGTCAACCAGGTGGACACCCTGATGGAATTACCGCCGTTCAATAATGGATGGTTCAGCAGCTACCTCCTTCCCACCGGTCCCGATCTGGGTTCCACTTCAGTAAGGATCGAGCCCAACCGGCCGGTCAGCAACGGCACCATTGCCTCCAATACCAGCCAGGGTACGGGGGATACGGTCAGGATCCGGCTGGACGACCAGCTTGGCCAGACTATTTACAATATGGTATACAATAAGTCGGATACCGTAAAGAATTCCACCAAGTGGCTGAGGTGGTTCCACGGGCTTAGCCTGTCTCCAGGCGCGGGCGCTCCCGCCAATATCATCAACGGGATCAAGGACAGCTGTATCATGCGGATCTATTACCGCGAGAATGCGCTCTTCAGCACGGAAAAGTTCATCGATTTCGAATTCACCAATAAGAACGTTCAATACAACTATGTTACGACCGACCGTACCGGCAAGCCGATTGCCGGCCTGAACAGGCCTACCCAAACCGTCCAACCGCCTCCGCTGACCCCCTCTGCGCAGATCGGCCATGCCGGCTATGTTCAAAGTATGGAAGGATTGAATGTAAAGCTCACCTTCCCCTATTTGAATGCCATCGCGCTGCGACGGGACTTTATCGGTCTGCTGCGGGCGCAGCTGATAGTCCGGCCGGTGCCTGGCAGTTTCTCCCAGATCTGGCGGCTGCCGCCGCAAGTCGGCATCTTTACCACCGATCAGCACAATCAGCTCGGTGCCCCCCTGCCCTCGTTGGGTTCGGGCGGCGCCCAGACCGGGAGTCTGATCCAGGACTATTTCAATCCGCTGAATACCGTGTACACCTATGATGTGACGAATTTCGTCGCTTCACAACTGATCAATCCCAGTCCGGCCGCCAGGCAAACAGGGTTGATGCTCGCCATTCTTCCGCCGGCGGAGAATTCGGCCTTCAACCGGCTGATCGTAGCCGACCAGTCTTATCCGGTCACCCAACGCATCACCCTGACCGTATATTATATCTCCTTATTCCCCCATAACTAAGATGAACCAGAGCAAGATCATATGCTTCCTAACGCTGCTATCCGTAACATCTCTCGGGGTGATGGCTCAAAATAATTTTCAGCCCTACTCGCAGATGGGTATCGGCCAACTCGACGAGGGCTACTATAACCGGACATCCGGTCTCGGCGAAACCGGCATCGGGTACCGCAGCAACCGTTTTCTCATAACCAACAACCCTGCTTCGTTCTCCGGGTTGGCCAACCAGTATTTTACCATGGAGACGGCCATTCGCGGAACGTTTATCAGCTATTCCGGCACTCCCGTTCAGCCCGCCGGCACCCAATCCGCCGATATCACCTTCCGCAAGCTCGTAATGGGCATCAAGGCCGCCAAACACTGGGGGACCAGCATCGGCCTGGTGCCGGTCAGCACCGAGAACTATGAGTTCAACGTGCCTTATTTCATCCAGGGGAGCAACCAGGCGGTCTCCAACCATTTTTATTCCTATCACGGCAGCGTAAACAAGGCATTTTGGGCCAACTCCTATGAATTCTTTCATCATCTTTCCCTGGGCGTCGATGCCGGCTACGTCTTCGGCGATCTCAACCAGAAAGATATCCTTCAAAGCACGGCCAACGGCGCCAGCTTTACCTCCACGTCGAACGACATCTATCTGCAGAACCTTTACCTGACTTATGGTCTCCAGCTATACGGGCGGATCGGTAAACACCTGGAATATGTCATCGGCGGTGTCTACAGCCAGAAATCGGCGCTGCTGGCTTCACCGAACAAGCAGGTACTCAACCCCGATTCGGTCACGATCCAGAATTTCCAAAACCCGGACCACTATCTATATCTCCCGAATAGCTATGGCGGCGGACTTTCGATCACCTACAACCAGAAATACACCTGGCTGGCCGATTACCGGTATTCGGACTGGAACGGCGTCCAGGCGTTGAACAGCTATCCCGGTCAGGACTATGCGATCGTGAGCAGCGAACGCGCTTCGATGGGTTTCGAAGTTTCCAAAAAGAAAAACCTGTACAACAGCACGGTCGAGCTCAGCTATTTCCAGTCCGGCGTTTACTACAGCAATTCCTATCTGGCCGTCAACGGCAGACAGCTCAGGGATATGGGCGTCAGCCTCGGCATCGGCGTTAACTCGCTTAAATCCCCCCTGGCCTACAATATCGTGTTCCAGTACGGCATCCGGGGAACGACCGACAACAATCTCATCCGCGAAAACTACATGAACCTCTCCTTTATCCTCAACTTCGGAGCGGTATGGTTCACCAAAGGAAGAAAATTTGACTAACTATGCTTGAACTTCACCGGCAGATGAAAGGCTTCCCCATGATGGGAGTGCTCAGCTGCATCGTCGTGGAGGACAATACCAAGCAAAGCGCCCTGCTGAAGGATTATATCGCCAAGACGCCCAACCTCTCCTTTTCCGGCAAATGCGAGTCGGCGTCCGATGTCTATTCCCTCGTGATCCAGCACCGGGCAGACATCATCTTCTGGGACATCCGCCTCCTCGATAACCGGGTCATGGTCCGCCTGAGGGAATCGGGTTACTATCCTATCGTCATCTGTATCGCCGACAAACAAGAACAGGAATATAAAGAGACCGAGACGGATGTGTTCAGCTACCTGATCCGCCCGCTGTCTTTCGAACGCTTCCTTTCCACGATGAACAAGATCAGGGATTACCTCTCTACCACGATCTACCTGCATCACCGGAACAACCGGTTTGTCTTCATAAAATCCGAATACAAGATCATCAAGGTCCGGTTCGAAGACATCCTTTTCTGCGAAGGCATGAAGGACTATACCCAGATCTATGTCCGGGGAAAAGCGGACCCCATCCTGACCCTCAGCAACCTCAAGTCCTTTTCGTACAAGCTGCCGCCGGATGAGTTCATCCGCGTACACCGCAGCTTCATCGTCTCGCTCGACCACATCGATTCCATCGCCCGTAATGAGATCTACATTGGCAAAAAGATCATCCCCATCGGGGACAGCTTCAAGGACGATTTCTACCAGATCATCGAATGGAACTCCTGATCGCCTGCTCCACCGGCAGACATTTCCTGCTACCTCGGATTTTTCCTAATTTTGCCCCATGGTCAAAGTAGCCATTCTTGATCTCTATGAAGGCCAACCCAACCAGGGCATGCGCTGTATTCGCGAGCTGCTCACGGAATACGCCCGCACTCACTCCCTCGCCCTGACATTCGACGAATTCGAAGTACGCCTGCGCCACGAGACACCCGATCTCTCCTACGATATCTACATCTCCAGCGGAGGCCCCGGCAGCCCGCTCGACAGCATCGGCAGCGAATGGGAAGCCGCCTATTGGGACTGGTTAAAAAAGGTCGAAGACTTCAACGCCAATCCGGCCGCCGGCGCCCCCAAACAGGTGCTCTTCATCTGCCATTCCTTTCAGCTGGCCTGCCGCCACTACGACGTCGCGCGTGTAACACATCGCAAATCGACCGCCTTCGGCGTATTCCCTATACATAGGATCGATGCAGCGATGACCGAACCCGTATTTGCCGGTCTGCCGGAACCCTTCTTTGCCGTGGAAAGCCGCAGCTACCAGGTCGTCTCTCCCGATCACGAGCGGCTGATGAGGATGGGCGCACAACTCCTGGCCATCGAAAAAGAACGGCCCCATGTTCCGCTCGAAAGAGCCATCATGGCTATCCGTTTCAATGAACATATGATCGGCACCCAGTTCCACCCCGAAGCCGATCCCACCGGTATGAGCATCTATCTGCAACAGGAAGATCGTAAGCGGATCGTTATCGCCGAACACGGCGAGGAGAAATGGAAAAGCATGATCGCGCAGCTGAACGATCCCGATAAGATAACGTGGACCTATTCCCACGTGATCCCGAATTTCCTCGACTACGCGCTGAACCCCGCCGCCTCCATATCCCAAACCCCTCCTTTCCCCAAAACACTGTAACTTCCCGCAAAAGACCCATATGGTCCCAGCACTGCGGGAAGCCTTCAACTCCGCGTTCACCCGCGAACGCTACGATCTCTTTCTGGCCGACCTCAACAGCCGCTATCCGGGCGCCATCGAATTCAGGCTGGCCGAAACACCGGTCTTTATTCCATCCTCGTTCTCAAACCAGCTGCTCGATGCCTGCGAATATATCGTCGACCTGATCCTCGACCCCGCATTCAAAGAATTGACCGAACGGGCCATCCCCGCGAACGACCGCGTCCCCAATGAAAATGCCCATCCCCATTTCCTCGTCTTCGACTTCGGCGTCTGTGATGACGGCCACGGAGGTTGGCAACCGCAGCTGATCGAGATGCAGGGATTCCCCAGTCTTTATGGCTTCCAGGTCTACTACCCCGAAACCCTGCGCCGCCACTTTTCGATCCCGGATGATTACAGCCAGTTCCTGGATGGCTACGACCACCGGTCGTATCTCGATCTGCTTCGCGACGTCATCGTCGGCGACTGCGCTCCCGAACAGGTGGTCCTTCTGGAATTGCGGCCGCACCGGCAAAAGACCCGCATTGATTTTTATTGTACACAGGACTACCTCGGCATCACACCGGTATGCCTGACCGAAATCATACAGGAAGGCAGGCAGCTGTTCTACCTGCATCCCGCCACCGGGAAAAAGACCGCCATCCGCCGGATCTACAACCGGGTCATATTCGACGAGCTGAAGTCCGCCGGCCTGCCGGCCGGCGGATACGTCGACATCCGCCAGGATCTCGACGTCGAATGGGTGACCCACCCCAATTGGTTCTACCGGGTCAGCAAGTTCACGCTCCCTTTCCTTCGTCACCCCTTCGTCCCACCCACCTGGTTCCTCGACCAGCTGAAACAACCTCCCGCCGATCTCGAAAATTATGTGCTCAAACCGCTGTTCTCCTTCGCCGGCCAGGGTGTGATCATCGACCCGACCCCCGCCGACCTGGAAGTCAAAAACCCGGAGAACTGGATCCTCCAGCGAAAAGTCACCTATGCCGGCCTCATCCCCACCCCCGATGTCCCCGCAAAAGTGGAGATCCGCATCATGTATCTCTGGAAGGATGGTGCGCCCCGCCCCGTTCCGGCCATCAACCTGGCGCGTCTCAGCAAAGGGAAAATGATCGGCGTCGATTTCAATAAAGACAGGGAATGGGTTGGCGGCAGCGTGGGATTCTTCGAACGGTGATCAGGCCTGCCCATACACATACACATAACCGTCTGCCGCAAGGTATAACCTCCCCTCGACAGGATCGATCCCCATCGCCGTACACTCCACCGGAACGGCCATCTCCTGTACTTCTCTGTCCCTCCCCTGCGGACGACGCCGGTAGATCGTAAGGCTGCCCTCCGGTCTGTAATGAAAAAGCAAATGCTCCGTTTCCAGCCGGAATCCCTCCCCTGCGGCTGCAATGATCAACCGCTGCTCCACTTCCACGGCCAAAGGCGTCCTCAGCCGCAGGATGAACTCATAAGGACGATACGACTGTTCACGCCCCCTGATGAACCGGTAGATGAATAGCGTGACCAGCCCGAAAACAATTAATATTTGGAATACCTTATCCATCCGCAACAAGCGGGACACCGCGTTTCAAAGCAAGATACCGCGTATCTTTAGTATCGCAATCGAATAATATGGATCTCAAACTGAACGGGAAGACAGCCCTCGTCCTCGCAGCAAGCAGAGGCCTGGGAAAAGCGTGCGCCGCCGCATTGGTTACCGAAGGCGCAAATGTGATCATCGGGGCCCGCAACCAGGAAACACTGGAGGCAACGGCAAGTCAGCTGCGCCCGCTGGGCAAGGGTCAGGTACTTGCCATTCCCGTGGACGTGCAGGATAGCAGGCAGGCCGCACAGATCGTAGACGCCGCAGTCACGGCATTCGGAAAGATCGATATCCTTGTCAACAATGCCGGTGGTCCTCCCTTCGGCAGATTTGAGTCGTTCGACGAAACCGCCTGGCAATCGGCCTTCAACCTGACGCTACTCAGCGCCGTACGGTTCAGCCGGCTGGTCATCCCGCATATGCGTCCCACGGGCAGCGGTCGCATCATCAATATCGTCAGCCTTACCGTGAAGACCTATTTCCCCAATTCCGTCCTGTCGACCAGCCTTCGTCTGGGCGTGGTCGGTATGGCAAAGATGCTTGCCCATGAGCTGGCGCCCGACAACATCACCGTCAATAACATCGCCCCGGGTCTCATCCTAACCGACAGGATCAAAGACACGCTTCCCAAGCCCACCCCCGGCGGACCGGACTTCGATCAGCTGCTGGCCCAGCGCGTTAAAGACATTCCCATGCGACGCGTGGGCAAACCCGAAGAACTGGCTGCGCTCGTCACCTTTTTAGCCAGCCCACTGGCCGGCTATATCACCGGGGCCACCATACCTGTCGATGGAGGCGCCGTTATGGCAATGAGTTAGAAGATCGCGGCCGCGCCCTGGCATATCAGAATACCGATGCCGCGCCGCCCGGCATTTCAGAATACCGACGCCTCACCCCCCGGCATTTCGTCCGGCGGCTTGCTGATGATATTGATGCGGACAGCCCAGTCCGCCAGCAAATAAACCAACTCTACGTCCACCTGCACCTGCCGATAACGCCAATCGTCGATGCCCAGCCGCAATGTGGAAGAAGTAAAAGTAGCTTCCTCCTTCGCCGGCGCCAGGTCGCCTTCCAGAAAAACGAGACTGCTGTCCTGCAACCGCAGGTAACAATGCTTCAACTCGTGGAACAATTGTTTGTAACATTTCTCCGCCGCGGCAAAATCTCCGCCGCTGTACATTTTAGCCTGCCAGCTGGCGGTCGTATCCCCGGTAGAATGCCAGCGCGTGATCAGGCAATCCTCCGCACCGGGCAAAACGACCGTCGAAGAATAATTCTCGAACTCGCCCTGCGCCAGCACCAGGTCGCCGGTGATATGCCGAAGATTTTGCGGGAAGTCATGCAGGATGGAGTCGATAGCGTTCCCAAACGCCGGGGACAAAGTTTGCGTTTGCGCACGCGCGCCAAAAAAAAATACTACGGTTGAAACAAGAAGGGCAAAAGAGGTTTTCATGTGATGGATGATTTGCAACAAGGATACATTAATAATCCGGCTCGCGCCTGCGCCGCTTATCCACTTATCCACACTATTTATTGTACCTTCGGGAAAACTCGGCAATGGAAAATTTGAGGGACATCCCGGTGAAAGAATTGCGTCCTGGTTTTTTCGGGAAGATGGTCCACGGCGACAACAGTTCACTCGTATTCTGGGATATCAAAAAAGGTAGCGCCCTGCCGGAACATCATCACGTCCACGAGCAGATCACCTTTATAGCCGAGGGCCAGCTGGAAATGGTCATCGGTGGCGAAAAATACCTGCTCACCGACGGTTCGATCCATGTCATCCCATCCAATGTCCCGCATTCGGCGTTTGCCGTGACGGATTGCAGGGTCATCGACTCTTTTGCACCGGCGCGGGACGACTATCGTTAAATCCGCACTTTATGGCCCACACCCATTCGCATACGCATTCACACGATCACGCCCATGGCCTCGGTCACCATCACCACCCTGTAAACCTGGCAAGTGTGAGCAGGGCATTCGTGCTCGGCATCCTTCTGAATTTTTTATTCGTCATCATCGAAGTCGTCGTGGGTTTTTCGATCCATTCGCTTTCACTGCTATCCGATGCCGGGCATAACCTGGCCGACGTGGCCTCTCTGGCCATGTCCCTGATCGCGATCCGTCTATTAAAAATAAAACCCACCGAGAAATTCACCTATGGATATAAAAAGACCACCGTTCTCGTCGCCTTGCTGAATGCCGCTATCCTGCTGGTCTCCATCGGCGCTATCGGGTACGAAGCTCTTCACCGCCTGTTTCAACCCCAGCCGCTTCCCGGGAAAACTATTTCCATCGTAGCCGCCATCGGCATCGCTATCAATGCCCTGACCGCTTTGCTTTTCCTGCGGAACAAGGACAACGATCTCAATATCCGCAGCGCTTTTCTTCACCTGCTATCCGATGCGATCGTCTCCGCCGCGCTGGTCCTCGGCGGTATCGCCATTTTCTATACCAGCCAGTTCTGGATCGATCCCGTGTTGAGCCTCCTCGTCGCCATCGTCATTCTGTTCAGCACATGGCAGCTGCTGCGCGACAGCCTGCGTCTCTCGCTCGACGCGGTCCCCGCGGGTATCGAGATAAAAAAGGTCAGGGAGGCCGTTTGCAAGATCGGCGGGGTGCACGGTTTTCACCACATCCATGTCTGGGCCATCAGCACGACCGAAAATGCCCTGACCGCTCACCTGGTCGTCGAGCCGGCTGCCGATATGGAATTCATCGAGAAACTGAAACACCGGATAAAGCACGAGTTGCTGCACCAGAATATCCAGCACGCCACCCTCGAAGTCGAAACGGCAGACGCCCCCTGCGACGAACCGGACTGCTGATCTCCGCCGGCCGCCCCGCCAACCGCGGTCCCATCTCAGCCAACCGCCGCCCCGCCAACCGCGGTCCCATCTCAGCCGCCCCCTAATTAGTTGATAAACCCCCAGAAAATTCCGACGCGTACCATGAATCCGGGCTCGGGATAGTAGGGCGCTACGAAATTGTTATTGTAAAACCCGAACCCATGCGGGCTGAACGCCATCGAGTTGAGATTCTCGCCCTGTATATAGGCGGTGAAGCTCCTTATCCGCATGTGCAGATACAAATTGATATCGGGCAGGCTCTGCGTGATCGTCTTATGGATTGCGCTTTGCGTAAAGAACTGCCCCGTCACCGGCGAATAGCCATCCGCGCGATAAGGGCTGATATAACGGATCTCCGTTCCAAAACTTAGATTGAGGTTCCTGAAGCCAAGGCTCCCGTCAAAACCGACCTGGTTGCTCGATACCAGCAGGGGGAGATGGACAGGCGAAGAGCCGGCCACCTGCTGCACGATCGTCAGCGTCCGCCAATGCCAATGCCGGTAGATTGTAAACTGCTTTCTGAGCGTAATTTGCAAAAGATTGAACAACGATGACGCCTGGCCCTCCCGGTAATAGTCCGATACATAGGCGTAATTGCTCAACAGCCAGAGCGAGGCCGAGAGGTTCAGCTGATGTTGCGGCTGATCGATCGAGGCAAACAGGTGTGTCGTATTTTCCTTCAGGAAGTTCCTGTGCTGCGCTGCAGTATCCAGGTTGAAGCTGCTGGACCGGTCAAAAATGAAGCCGGGCGTCCGGTTGGTGTTCTCGAAACCGGCCTGAAAATAGCCCAGTTCCCGGCTGATCAGTCTTCTGAGCGATATATAGGCATTGTAATCCCCGACGTCCAGGCCATTCAGATACAGCCTGCCATAGGCTTCGATGTCCCATTTCTGATTGCGGGTCTTATTCCGGTATTCCGCATGCGCAAAAACGTTTTGATCGTGGACCTTATGTGCGGTCAGCAGCCTGCTGGAGACAAGCGCCGACGTGTCGAACCGGCCGCTGAGCACTTCGAGCGTGGCCCCAAGTTTAAAGAATTGCTGCGGGTTTTTCGCGTCGGGAAACTGGTACAGGCTGAAGTCGTTTGATAAGAGGTGCCAGCTGTCCTGCCTGATCAGCGTATCGGTCGGCATTACATACCCGAGACCCAGGTTGTGCTTGTAATAGGTCGTATCCAGCTCGTAATTCCCCGGGTAATAATTATCGATGAACTTATAGTTGTACGTCGTATAGGCTTCGGTGTTCTCGATCCGCAACCGGGGATAGAACAGGGGGATCACGGACGAGTCCGTAACGATCGAGTCTTTCTGGCCCAGATCGTATTGCTGCCGCATCAGGTAGGTCGACGTCGAATACCTGGTACCGGTCGAAACAGTAGACGCAAAGGGGTTCCCCGTCGCTGCCGCAAGGTTCGGGCCGATCTGCACGGGAACGGTTGCCTGGTTACTATACCGGATCGAATCCAGGTCGGCGGGGTCTTGTATGCCCCCATTCTCGGAGGCCGTCAGCTTGCTCGCCACCAGCACGAAAAAATTCTGATACCGCTTATTCTTCGATTGATACCACGAGCTGACACGATAGTTGTTGTGGTTGGTGTTCTGGTTCATGAAGGTCCCGGGTGCATTGATCAGCCGGTATTCGAGACCGAAATTCCAGTTCGGCCGGATGTTCTGCGTATGCGTGACATCGATATCCTGCTCCGCCCGGGCCGCCAGCACATAGCCCAGCTCCGTATACGGTTTGGTCGTATGATAGAACCTGGTCTCATCCACGGTGAAGGCATACAGATCATAGGCATGCCAGCCGGGGTCCCAGCCCGATCGCATCCTGGGCGTGAACACGAGGTTACGCGCCGCGCTACCCAGGTTGCCCAGGTTGATCCAGGTCGATGGACGCGGTATCTTCCGGCCCAGGTCGTAGATGGAAGAATCCATATGCTGCAACCGGCTGCTGTCCAGGAACCGGAAATTGATGGTGATCGTATCCGCTTTACGGTGCTGCAAAGAGTCCTTGCCCCCTCCCGCGCCACCACTTCCGATGTTGCCAAACCGGCCCAATGGGTTCTGTGCCAGCAGGGCCGGGCCGGTAAACAACGCCACCAGCACTAATATCGTTCTACATCCTCGCATTATTACATTTCCTTAATCATGCCCTTGAACAGCGCGGTCAGCTTGGGCTCCGCCGCCGCGGCAGCCGCCAGCACTTCCTCATGCGTGATGATATTATCTTCCTCCCTTATGCCAAGGTCCGTTACGACGCTGACGGCAAAGACCGACATCCCGATATGCCGCGCCGCGATCACTTCCTGTACCGTGCTCATGCCCACGACGTCTCCACCGGCAATATGCAATAACTTGTATTCCGAACGCGTCTCGAAAGTGGGCCCCGTTACCCCCGCATACACACCCTCATGTATGGGTATCTGCAGCTCGCCGGCGATCGCCTGCGCCTTTTTGATCAACGCGCGGTCATAAGGCTCGCTCATATCCGGGAACCGCGGTCCCAGTCCATCTTCATTCGGACCGAGCAGCGGGTTCACCGTGAACAGCGAGATATGATCCCGGATGATCACCAGGTCGCCTACCCGAAACGCCCTGTTCATGCCGCCCGCGGCATTGGACAGCAATAACGTCTGCACACCCAGGAATTTCAACACCCGGATGGGATATGCCACCTGCGACGGTGAATAACCCTCATAATAATGGAATCTGCCGGAAAGGACCACCACCTGCCTCCCGGCAACCGATCCGAAGATCAGCTTTCCCTGGTGTCCCGCTACCGTTGCTACGGGGAAATGCGGGATATCGGTATAAGGTATCTCCTTTTCTGCAACGATCTCGCGCGAGAGATTGCCCAGACCGCTGCCCAGTATAATGCCCACCGCAGGTTTCTCCGCACAAACCGACCGGATATACCTGACCGTTTCTTCCAGCTGCTGTAAAATGGTGAGGTGCATGTCAGCTGACGGCTTTGTTGACCAGTGCCGCCGCTTCGCTCAGCAGGATCGCCGACTGAACCTTCAGCCCGCTTTGCGTGATCAGTTGTTTGGCCTCTTCCGCATTCGTGCCCTGCAGACGAACGATAATGGGTACTTTGATATCCCCGATCGAGTTGTAAGCGTCTATCACACCCTGGGCTACACGATCACAACGGACGATGCCACCGAAAATATTGATGAGAATGGCCTTTACTTTGGGGTCCTTGAGGATGATCCGGAAACCCGCCTCAACGGTCTGCGCATTGGCCGTTCCGCCGACATCCAGGAAGTTCGCAGGCTCGCCGCCGCTCAGCTTGATCATATCCATGGTCGCCATGGCCAGACCCGCGCCATTGACCATGCATCCTACATTGCCATCCAGCTTTACAAAATTGAGATTGTATTTGCCGGCTTCCACTTCCGTGGGGTCCTCTTCGCTGATATCCCGTAACGCTTCCAACTCGGGATGCCGCATCAATGCATTATCATCCAAATTCATTTTACAATCGACGGCGATGATCTTCTCGTCACTGGTCTTGAACAGCGGGTTGATCTCCAGCATTGAACAATCCAGGCCGACGTAGGCATTGTAGAGATTGGTCACGAACCGGACGCAATTCTTGAAGGCCTCGCCGCTCAACCCCAGGTTGAAGGCGATCTTGCGCGCCTGGAAAGGCTGAAGCCCTCCACCGGGGTGAACCCATTCCTTATAGATCTTTTCCGGCGTTTTGTGCGCCACCTCTTCGATATCGATCCCTCCTTCGGTACTGTACATGATCACATTTTGTCCCTTGGCCCTGTCCAGCAATACCGACAGATAGAATTCCTTGACGGGGTTGGCGCCGGGATAATAGACGTCCTGCGCGATCAGCACCTTATTCACTTTTTTACCCGCGGGACCCGTCTGAATGGTCACCAGGGTTCCGCCGAGGATACGGGAAGCGATCTGCTGGATCTCTTCGGCGCCCTTTCCTACCGCAACGCCCTTCTGCTCCGTCCCCTGTATCTTGCCTTTTCCCCTTCCGCCTGCATGGATCTGCGCCTTCACCACCGCGAAATTATTCCCGAACTGGACCCTGAGATGCTTGTACGCTTCTTCGGCGGCTCCTGCATTGTCAACCGGAATGCCTTCCTGGACGGGAACCGAATATTTCTTCAGTAGCTCTTTGGCCTGATATTCATGTAGATTCATACGGGGAAAAAATTTTATGTGCGGAAAATACGCTTTCCTCAAAATTAGCGCATTTTCCGCAAAGCGCTAATGTCTGTTGAACTTCGGCCGCTCCACTGGAGCGGCCCTTGTTCGCGGGCTTCGCTACGCTCACCCGTGGCAAGCCGCCCCTGGCGGCTTCTGGAATTGCGAAAATAGGGAAAAATCTATATCGATTCGCGTCTGACAAGATCGGCCTCCAGTTGAACGGGCAGGTTTGTCAACGGAGCTTCCTCACCGGAATGACGCAAACGCTCCATCAATGTGGAGACCGCTTTTTGCCCAATGGCTTCGATGGGCTGGCGGATCACCGATATGCTGGGAGTAAACAGACGGAAGATATCGTTGTCGTCGAAACAAAGGACGGCCAGCTGCTCCGGGACTTTGATCTGCAATTTCTTGATCGCCTCGATCCCCAGCACGCCGAGATAATTGGTCAGGAAAAAAACGGCATCAAAATCGGCGCCCGCCCGGGTGAGCATCTGCGTCACGACCTGCAATGCTGCCTCGTGATCGCTGTTATAAGGTACCACCAGCACCAGTTCCTCCCCGATCCCATGACGCCTCAGTACGTCACGATAGGCGCGTAGCCTGTCCTTCATATGCGCCATCTCGGTTTCGATCGTCACGAGCGCGATCCGGGAGTAGCCTTTGGCGAGGAGATATTCCATCCCGCGCGACACGCCTTCATAATTGTCGACGAGCACCGCCGGTATTTCTGTGTGAGCGGGGAAATAGCGATCGATGAGAACGACCGGTTTGCTCTCCCCCTGGAGTTTTCGGATCTCCTCCGCCAGGTTGAGCGTGGGGGTGATGATATACCCGTCCACCTGCCGCTGCGACAACATATTGATCAGATCGCGCGCTTTTTCTTCGTCGTTATCCGTGCTGCAATAGACTACCTTATAATCGTATCGCTTGGCTTCGTCCTCGATCGATTTTGCCAGCGTGGCAAAAAATGCGTTGGAAATATTTTCTACGATAAGCCCGATCGTCTTGGTCTTGCCGGTCCGCAACCCGCGTGCCAGTTGGTTAGGACGATAACCCATCTCCCTGGCGACATGCTCTACCCTTTCTATCACCTCGCGGCTTATGCGCATTTTCACCGCCTTATCGTTCATCACAAAAGAGACCGTGGAAACCGACACTCCGGCTTTGCGGGCGATATCGCTGATGGAGACTTTCTTCATGTAATATTGGGTATGTGCTGGAACGCCTATGACGTTCATGTAAAGATATGAAAAGAACTAAATCGTTTTAGCCTAACCTAAAATTTTTTCTCGCTCGCCGGGTATCTTCCAGCCGCCCTCTCCATGACGCCGCCTATGCACATCCGCTGGATCTCCATCACGCCAGGCCCACCCTACGCAGCTAAAAGGTTTTAATAGTGTCTAATCTACGCACCCATAACCGCCGTTGAATTTTTTTTCTTAAAAAAAGTCGTGCTCTCCTTTGCGATTCATCTACTTTTCTCTATATCTTTGTACGCCGATCGCGCCCACTCAATTCTGTTTCCCTTTAGAAAATAGCTTGCATAGGAAGATGTGTTATGAACCAATATTCAATCATCTTTAACACCTCATCAGATGAAGCCCAACGTCGTCACCGTTACAACTATTCCCTCCGTCAGCAATCCGCTGACCGCTTTGCCGACCGCCAGGATTGTCAGACATCCCAGTTCAAAAATTGAAAAGGAGGATTTCAAGCTTTCCCCTCCCGATGAAGAAACGCTCAGGCGTCTGAACGTTCTGGCGAAACAGTACCCTTTCAGCGTAATGCACAAGGGTAGCAATAGGCCATTGTTGTAACCGATCCGCCCTCCTCCGCTGCTGGCCCATCCGCCGGTTCACCGCCTGCAAACTGCAGGGCCTTTATCTATCTCTCTCTATATCCATCCATTGCAATCGATTGTTTTTGCCGGCGACCCGACCACGCCTTCTCCTTTACCGACCCGACCGCGCCTTCCCCCTCTCCAACCCCGCCTCCCCTTCACTCCTGCTCCGACAGCTACTTCGAATTGAGTATCACCTCCAACCTGCAACCCTTCCCCGGCGAAGAATCGATCTCGACCTTTCCATTGTAAAGCTCCGCCCTGCTCATGATATTCGAGATCCCGACCCCATAACGCCGCATCGCCGGATCGAACCCCCTCCCATCATCTTCGACACGCAGACGGATCTGCTCGTGGTGTTTGTTCAACTCTATGCATACCGAAGAAGCCTCGGCATGTTTCAGGATATTATTCAGCTGCTCCTGGATGATCCGGTAGACATTGATCTTTTGCTCGGGTTGCAGCGCATTCTCGTCCAATCCGGATATAGCCAGCCGGATCTTCATCTTCCCCGCCATCTGTATATTCCGGATCAGCTCCCTTATGGATTGCACCAGCCCCAGATCGTTCAGGCCCGGCGTGATCAGTTCCTTTGACAAACGACGGATCTCTTCTATCGCCATCGAAATATTGTTGCGGCTCTTGACCAGGAGCTCGGGCCTCGGCTGGCTTTCCTCGATAGCCACGTCCAGGTATAATTTGGATGTCGCCAGTATCTGGTTGATATTGTCGTGCAATTCCTGCCCGATTTCAAACCGCTCCCTTTCCTGGGCGCCCAATACGACCTCCGTGATCTGTTGCTGCTTGAGCCGCTGCTGCAGTGCGACATCCTCTTCCGACCGTTTACGCGGGGTGATGTCCTGGATCGCCCCGATCATCCGGATCGGGCGGTTTTCGGCGGAATAGATGATATATCCCCGGTCATGCACATACGCATACTCTCCGTTGCTCTTCTTGAGCCGGTATTCGTCCTCCCACTTATTGGCCACGCCTTCGCGGATCACCGTCGACAACTTGCCCAGGACCCTGTCCCTGTCCTGCGGATGCAGGATGCTCTCCCAAAGCCCGCCGGGCGGATAGCTATTTACAAAATCGTATCCGAACAGTTGCTTGTAGGTGTCCCCGACGATGAAAAGCTTGCCATTCACCAGGTCCCAATCCCAGATGGCGTCGTTGGTCGCCTTGACCACGGCATTGAACCGTTCGTCGCTGACCCTCAGGTGCTCCAGCGTTCGCTTGCGTTCCATACTGTATTGTATGGACTTGGCCAGGAGGCTATCCGTCAACTCGGCTTTCACCAGGTAATCCTGCGCGCCCTCCTTGATGGCCTCCAACGCCACATTCGTATCCGACATGCCCGTGAGAACGATCACCGGTATGCGCTGTGCCACGGGCTTGAGATGGATGAACGATTGAATGCCGGAACTGTCCGGCAACGTAAGATCCAGCAATACCACATCTATCTCTCCGGCGGCGAGAACGGTAATGGCTTCCCGGATGGTGAAGGTGGAGTAGATTTGCCGGATCGCGAGACCGGACGATCGTAACATGTGCTCCAGCAGAAAAAGATCACTAGGATTATCTTCAACAGTCAGAATGGTAAGACCGCTATTCATTATAACAATCGGTTGTAGGTACGCTGAAAATGTGATAAAAGAAAAAATCCCCGCCAGGAGTGCCGGAGGCCCTCAAAAAAAATCCCCGCTGTTAGGCGGGGATGCACTAATCAAATACCATAACCATTAAACCTTATCCTATTAGAATATGAATGTACTTATTTTTCTATTTTCTCACAAAAATCTTCTGCGGTCATTTTTAAATCAATACAAAATAACCTAAATAAAAACCCTTAGAATTTTCTTAGTAAAAAGCATATAGTAAGGTCGCCCAAACACGAGCCGATAAATTGTTCATTTTCAGGCGATTTTACCCACTCACCCGGAGGCATTATGACCTTTTCATGTTCCTCCGGCCCTTTTTCCGTGGTCTTTTTCCACCAAACGCCCGTCCGTCTATCACCTTCCGCGACCTCCGGCGAAGATTTTTGACCTGTCCGGACAACCCGCAAAAACCTGCAAAGACCTTTTTTAAACCCCATTTCTTCCCTTTTTATCTCCCATAATCGCACCTTTCCCCTGACCCTTAACACCTGTTACCGCACCCTCACGCCTCTTTTATCTTACCTCTCACGCCTTTTTCCCCACCCTAATCACCCCTTTTTCCTCGCCCTAACTACGCCTTTACCTCACCCCAATCGCCCCTTTTTCCTCACCCTAATCACGTCATTTTCCTCACCCCAATCACGCCGCATTAAGCGTAAACCCGAACGAACTTCCTTCTCCCAGCCGGCTCGTCGCCCAGATATGCCCGCCCTGCGCTTCGATGAATTCCTTCGATATCGAAAGCCCGAGCCCCGTCCCATTTCGATCATGCGTCCCCGGCACTTTAAAATACCGGTCGAAGATCTTCGGAAGATATTTTTCATCGATGCCGCGCCCATGATCCTTCACCATGAATTCCACATTGTCCTTGTTGCGAAGTGCGGCAACCTCGACCTGCGAATCCTCGGGAGAGTATTTTATCGCATTGGTAAGGAAATTGATCAGCACCCAGGAGGTCTTCTCCACGTCTGCCTGGATGAATGGCAGGTTCTCCGGCAGATCGGCGCGGATATCGACCCTCCGCTGCTGCGCCTGGAACAGCACCGCCTGTATCGCCTGGTTCACGATCGCGGCAGGATTGGCCGGCTGCATTTTCAGCTGTATGTTCCCCGTTTCCACCTGCGACATGTTCAGCAGTTCGCCCGTTATCTTCAACAAGCGGTCGGCGTCGTCAGTAATACTCCGGACCAATTCTTGCTGCTCATTATTAAGCGCTCCTACCCGCATATCCGTCAGCAGACTGGCGCTCATTTTGATCGAGGAAAGCGGCGTCTTCAATTCATGTGACACGGTTGCAATGAAATTCGTCTTCGCTTCATTAAGCTCGTGGAAAGGCGTGATATTCCGCAACACGATCACCTGCCCGATGGTTGCCTGGTTATTGGTCACGTCCAGCACGTCCTTATTGAAATAGCTCTCCTTATCGTCACAATAGATCTTCAGTTCTTTTCGCGCCGGATCGTTCTGCAACAACGTCCGCATCAGGTCATTGGACACCGCGATATCGGGAGCATACCGGCCGGCAATAGTCGATTCTTTGACGCCCAGCAGCTTTTCCGCGACCGCGTTGAGGAACAGGACGTGCCGCTTTTCATCCAGGCCGATGATCCCGTCCCGCATTTGATTGATGATCGTCTCGATCCGCCTTTTTTCGAATTTGATCTGCGCAAGATTGCTGCTCTCGTATTCATCCAGCTTTTCAGCCATCGTGTTGAACGCATTCGCCAGCTCGCCGAACTCATCGGCCTGTTTGAGATAGATGCGTTTCTTGTAGTTCTTTCCCGCAATCGCGCTGATGCCCTCCGAAAGACTGCTGATCGGTCCGGATATGATACCCGGCAGGTTGAAGATGAACGTAAACGCCACCAGTGTCAGGATCGTGAATATGATCGCGAGCACTTCCTTGGCGTCATCCGCTGTCTTTTGCGTGAGCGCATTCTTCCGGACGATCGCATTCTCGTTAAGGTCTTCAATCTTCCCTATGGCCCGCCGTATATCGGCATAATTGCCCGGATCGGATGGGTCGGCCATCAGCTCGTTGAAGTTCCTGGTCAATTCTTCCGTCGCCTCCTTCTCCCCTACCTCGGTAATGTTGGTTTGCTGTTTCTTCAGATTGACTCTGAACTGGTTCAGCGCATTCCTGTCGGCGGGAAGCCCTTCCAGGGCCTGCAGCATACGGTTGCAGTAGACCAGCGACTCGTGGTTGTTCTGCAGCACCACCCGCCCTTCATCGCTGAGCCGGTTGATATAAAACAGTCCCAGCACGCCGAAAAGCAGGATGACCACGAACAGGAAGATCAACCCAAGCGACAATTTAGTTTTCAAGCGCATGCTCATGTTTTCCAAAATTAACTCACGAAAGGATCACTATATCGATATCCGAAGCCGCGAGCTTGTTCAGCAATTGATTGAATACCGCCGTGCTCATGATCACATTGTACAGGCTGAGATGTGGCTTCCCGATGCAGATTGTTGTAATAGCATGGCTCTCAGCAATTTCCATTATCCCTTTGGCGATATTGCTTTGTCTTACGCGGATCACTTCCGCACCCAATTCAGTTGCCATCTTGAAATTGTTGATCAAATGCCGTTGCGCCGCCAGCCCGATCTTGTCCCCGTCCTCCTTCGGCGTCTGCACGTATAACAGCCACCACCGACTGTGATAATAGCTGGCCAGCCGCGCCGTTTTACGAATGACCTTTTTAGCTGTCTGATGATTGCTGCCGATACAGGCCAGGAATCGTTCATTGGGCAGATGCGCGCCTCGTGGCAATTCGGTTTCGATCTTTCGTTCCACCTGGCTCGCTACTTCCTTCAAGGCTAGCTCTCTCAGCTGCAGTATCTTTTCGGGTTGAAAGAAATTCTGCAACGCGATCGCGATCTTGTCTGCTGCATAAATTTTCCCCTCTTTTAAACGTGTAACCAATTCATCGGCGGTCAGATCGATATTCACCACTTCATCCGCCTCTTCCAGCACGCTGTCGGGAATCCGTTCGGATACTTCAATACCGGTTATATCCCTGATCTCTTCGTATAGGCTTTCGATGTGCTGGATATTGACCGCGCTGATGACATTTATACCGGCGTCCAGTATATCCAGCACGTCCTGCCAGCGTTTCTCGTTATTGCTGCCCTCGATATTGGAATGCGCCAGCTCGTCGACGATCACCACTTCCGGGTGCAGGTTGATCACGCCCTGCACATCCAGCTCTTCCAGCTCCTTTCCTTTATAGAACAGCCGGCGCCGCGGCAGAACGGGCAAACCCTGTAACAAGTCTTCGGTCTCGGACCGTCCATGCGTCTCCACATAGCCTATTTTCACGTCCACTCCATTCCGCAGGAGGGTCTGCGCTTCCTGCAGCATTCGATATGTCTTCCCTATGCCGGCGCTCATGCCGATGTATATTTTGAACTTGCCACGCCGGGATTGCCGGATAAGGTCCAGGAAATGCTGAACATCCGGAGCTTTGTCCGTCGGTGTCGTTTGTTTTTCAGTGTCCGCCATTGTCTATCTGATCTAGCGCCACGTTCAGTTTCAGCACGTTCACCTTCGCTGGTCCAAAGATACCCAGGAATGGGCCTTCCGTATAACGATCCACCAGCGCATTTAGTTTTTCTTCTGAAATTCCCCGCGCCTTCCCCACCCGTTTAACCTGCACTTTCGCCCCCGCCGGCGACAGATCGGGATCGAGACCACTGCCGGAATAAGTCACCAGTTCGGCAGGGATATCCTCCTTTCTCACTCCCGGATCATGCGCCAGAAAAGTGTCGATATGCACCTCGACGTCTTTGAGATAGTCCGGATTGGAAGGGCCCTTGTTGCTGCCCCCGCTGCCGGCGGCATCGTATCCAACCGCCGAAGGCCTGCTCCAGAAATACTTGTCTTCCGTAAACCTCTGCCCAATGTTGGCATAGCCTACCACTTTGCCTTTGACCGATATGGTTTGTCCCCTCCCCTGTCCTGGGGTCAGCCGGCCGATCGCCGCCAACAGCAGGGGATAGAGGACCGAACAGAGGACGATAAACACCAGTGTCAACTTCAGGGCCGGCAATATATGTTTTTTCATATTTCCATTTATTTGGTTTACATGACCAAACCCACTAGCAGGTCGATGGCTTTGATCCCTATGAAAGGGGCAATGACGCCTCCTGCGCCATAGATAAGTAAATTTCGCCGCAGCAGGGCGCCGGCCCCGATAGGCTTATATGCCACTCCGCGAAGTGCCAGCGGTATCAGGATCGGTATGATCAGGGCGTTGAAGATCACCGCCGAAAGGATGGCGGTCTCAGGGCTTTTCAAATGCATGATATTTAGCGCCTGCAACGCAGGGATCGAGGTTATGAACAATGCCGGGACTATCGCAAAATATTTTGCTACGTCGCTTGCTATGGAAAACGTCGTCAGCGTGCCCCGGGTCATCAACAGCTGTTTGCCGATCTCCACTATCTCGATCAACTTGGTCGGGTCGTTGTCCAGATCGACCATATTGCCTGCCTCCTTGGCTGCCTGCGTGCCGCTGTTCATGGCCACCCCTACGTCCGCCTGCGCCAGCGCCGGCGCGTCATTCGTACCATCGCCCATCATTGCCACCAGTTTGCCGCCCTGCTGTTCCTTTCGGATATAGTTCATTTTGTCCTCCGGTTTGGCCTCCGCGATGAAATCGTCCACGCCGGCTTTATCGGCGATATATTTTGCGGTCAGCGGATTGTCACCCGTCACCATCACCGTTTTGACGCCCATCTTGCGGAGGCGCTGGAATCGTTCCTGGATACCCGGTTTGATAATATCCTGCAGCTCGATAACGCCCATTGCCCGCCCGTTCTCGCTTACGGCAAGCGGTGTACCACCATTGGAAGCGATCTCCTTCACCCTGTCCTCGGTTTTATCGGGGACAACGTTGCCGGCCCGGTTTACGATCGCGCGGATGGCATCGAAGGCGCCTTTACGGATCTGCAACCCCGATATATCGATGCCGCTGCTGCGCGTTTCAGCGGAAAAACCGATGAATCTCGCCCCATTGGTGCTATACGTATTGGGATTGACACCAGCCAGTTCGATGATCGACTTACCTTCCGGCGTCTCATCCGCCAGCGATGCCAGTACGCACGCTTCCATAAAGGTCTTTTCGTCGACACCCGGTGCGGGCCAGAAATGGGTTGCCTTACGGTTACCGATGGTGATCGTCCCCGTTTTATCCAGCAGCAACGTATCCAGGTCGCCCGCCGTCTCTACTGCTTTCCCGCTTTTGGTAATCACATTGGCCCGGAGCGCCCTATCCATCCCGGCAATGCCGATGGCACTCAGCAATCCCCCAATTGTAGTCGGTATCAGGCAAACGAACAGCGACACGAACGCCGCTACCGTTATCGGCGTATGAGCATAGTCGGCAAATGGCTTGAGCGTCACGCAAACGATCAGGAAGACCAGGGTAAACCCGGCCAGCAGGATCGTCAGGGCTATTTCGTTGGGGGTCTTTTGCCGTGACGCACCTTCTACGAGCGCGATCATCTTGTCGAGGAAACTCTCCCCCGGTGAAGTGGTCACGCGCACTTTAATCTTATCGCTCAGCACCTTGGTACCGCCGGTAACGGAGGATTTATCCCCGCCCGCCTCCCGGATGACGGGAGCGGATTCACCGGTGATGGCGCTTTCGTCGATGGTTGCCAGCCCTTCGATGATCTCTCCGTCCATCGGGATCATGTCACCTGCTTCTGCAATGAATAGATCCCCCTTCTTCAACGTCGAGGAAGGCACCACCTTCACCTCGCCTACATAGATCTCTCCGAAGGGAAATATCTTTTTGGCAGGCGTATCCTCCCTTGTTTTCCGAAGATTGTCGGCCTGCGCCTTGCCCCTTGCTTCCGCGATCGCCTCGGCGAAATTGGCGAAAAGGACCGTCACCAGGAGCACCAGGAAGATCGCGAGGTTATAACCGAAACGGCCCTGGGACCGCTCCCCCGTCTGCACCCAAACACAAACCACCGCCATGATCCAGGTCACGATATAAACAGTGAACATCACCGGGTTGCGGAACATTGTCACCGGGTGCAACTTCACGAAGGAATCTTTCAACGCCGTCATTATTATCCTCCTGGGAAAAATTGATTTATTATGTCGCATGCCTATTCAATTATCTTAAACTAAAATATTCGGCGATCGGCCCCAACGCCAGCGGAGGGAAATACGACAGCGCTGTGACGATCACGATCACCACGAATATCATCATACCGAAAGTCAGGGAATCCGCCCGGAGGGTTCCCGAAGATTCCGGGATATACTTTTTGTTGGCGAGTAGTCCGGCAATAGCAACCGGACCGATGATGGGCAGGTACCGGCCAAGGATCATCACGATCCCGCTGGTAATATTCCAAAAGACATTGTTATCCGCCAGCCCTTCAAATCCGCTGCCGTTGTTGGCATTGGCTGAAGTGAATTGGTATAGCATCTCCGAAAAGCCGTGATAACCCGGATTGCTCAGCCAGGCAGAAGGTTTTACCGTCCAGGCGGTGTTGCCATGATAAATGAGGATATAACAGGCAACGGCGGTGAAGCCCTTGATGAGAAAGGCGGAAAGCAGGGTCACCAGTGCGGCGATCTTGACTTCCCGGGCTTCCACCTTATGGCCAAAGAACTCCGGCGTACGGCCGACCATCAGCCCCGCTATAAAGACCGCGATGATCACGTAGATATAGTAGTTGAGGATGCCCACGCCGCATCCGCCGTAAAAGGCGTTCACCATCATCCCCAGCATTTGCATCAGGCCTGACATTGGCATTCCACTGTCGTGCATCGAGTTCACCGATCCGGTCGAGATGACGGTCGTGAGAATACTCCAGTATGCGGAAGCCGCAGGTCCAAAACGGACTTCTTTACCTTCCATCGCGCCTGTAGGTTGCGCGATTCCCATTCGCTCGATCGCCGGATTGCCGTGAATCTCGCTGACCATGGTAGGTATAAGGAGACAGAAGAACCCAATCGTCATGATCGCGAAGGTCACATAGGCGAATTTCTTTCGGTTGATGTAAAACCCAAGTGCAAATACCAGTGCCATCGGGATCAGCGCCTGCGTGCATATCTCCAGCATATTGGTAAAATAATCCGGGTTTTCCAGCGGGTGTGCCGAATTGGCGCCGAACCAACCGCCTCCATTTGTACCCAAATGCTTGATCGCGATCATACCTGCGGCCGGTCCGCGCGACACCTGTACCGTGTCGCCCTGCAACGTTGTGATCGTATCCTTTCCGGCATAGCTGGTCGGCGTACCGTGAAAAGCCAATAGAACTGCAATGACGATGCACAGCGGCAACAGTATCCGCGTTATCGTCCTGGTAAAGATATCCCAGAAATTTCCGAGGTTCTGCGTGGTCCTTTCCTTGAGACCATTGAACAGCGCCACCACACAGGCGATGCCCGTCGCCGCGCTGACAAACTGCAAAAAGGTGATCACGAACAGCTGGGTCAGATAAGTGGCGCCTGTTTCTCCCGAATAATCCTGCAGATTGCAGTTCACGAGAAAGCTAACGGACGTATTGAAAGTCAGATCCGGCCTCATGCTGGGATTTCCGTCTGGATTCAGGGGCAGCTGGCCCTGGAAGAGGAAAAGGATGAAGGCATAGACGAACCACACGAGGTTGATCGTCAGCATGGCCTTCAGGAATTCCTTCCATCCCATCTTCCGGGTCGGGTCGATCCCGCAAAATCGATAGATCAGCCGCTCCACCTTTGTCATGAAATCGAGGAAGGTACGGTCTCCTTTGTATACTTTGGCGATATACCTTCCAAATGGGAAAGCGAGTATCACCGTTATCAGAAAGGTGACTATTACACCGAATAGTTCCGTGCGCATGATTTTAGAATTTCTCGGGTTTCAGCAAAACATACAGCAGGTAGATGAATACCGCTATCGAAACGATAAAGATGGCCGTCATCATGGTCTTTACCGGGGAGATGCCAAAATAAATGCCCGAAAGCAGGTAAAGTGCCTGGATAGGCGCCGGCACTGCATTACAGCCGCCTGCGCTCGTTGCCGCTCTCAGCGGCGCCATATCAAAATGGAAGGCATTTCGCCAAAATGGGAATGGTGGCTATGCTTCGCAACTCAGTTTATATTCTTCTATTTTCCGGTAAAGGGTGGTCAGCCCGATGTTGAGGAGACGCGCGGCCTCGGTCTTGTTGCCGCGGGTATGATTGAGGACACGTTGAATATGAAGTTTTTCGACGCTGGCCAGATCGAAGGCCGAAATGGGACCGGTTGAGCGCAGACCGATTACCTGGAGGTCTGCGGGAAGGTTTTCAAGCGTCAATGGTCCGCCGTCGGAGAGGATGACGGCCCGTTCGATGATATTCTTCAATTCGCGTGTATTGCCTTTCCAGTCGTGTTGCTGAAGCCGTTCGAGGAATTCCTTGCTCATGCCGTCGATATGTTTGCTGGCTTTGGCGGCGAAAAAGCGCAGGTAGAACTCGGCGATCGCCGGAATATCCTTTTTCCGTTCGCGCAGCGAAGGCAGTGAGATGGAGAAAACGTTGAGACGATAGAAAAGATCGTCCCGGAATTTTCCATCCGCGACTTCCTGCTTCAGATCGCGGTTCGTAGCCGCGATGACCCTGACATTCACGCGGGTCGGACGGGTATCGCCTACTTTGATGAATTCATTGGTCTCCAGGACCCGCAGCAGCTTCGCCTGCAGATCGATATGCATTTCGCCGATCTCGTCGAGAAAAAGCGTGCCCGGGTTGGCTTCCTCGATGAGGCCTTTCTTGTCGCGGATTGCGCTGGTGAACGAGCCGGCCTTATACCCAAAAAGCTCGCTTTCCAGGAGCTCCTTGCTGAAGGCGCTGCAGTTCAGCGGTATAAAAGGTTTGGTCGATCGTTTGCTTGCGAAATGGATCGCCTGGGCAAACACTTCTTTGCCCGTCCCTGTCTCCCCTAGCAGCAATACCGTCGCTTCGGTGGGCGCCACTTTTTTGGCAAGAGCGATCGCTTCGGCGATCAACGGTGAATTTCCCAGAATGGCGTCGAACGTATAGCGTTTGCCTACCTGCTGCTCGAGCTGGCTGACCCTTTTTTGAAGTTGTACCTTCTCCAGCGCGCGCGACAGCAACGGGACGATCTTTTCGTTATCATCGCCTTTGGTGATGTAATCGAATGCGCCATTCTTCATCGCCGTCACCCCATCGGTGATATTGCCGTAGGCCGTCAGGAGGATCGTCTCGATGAGCGGATGCCGCACTTTGATGTCGCGGACGAAATCCACCCCGTTGCCGTCCGGCAGCTTGACGTCGCAGAACACCACATCGACTTCCCCTTTTTCCAGCAGCCGGTTGCCCGCCTTAAGCGAATCGGCCTCCAGCACCGTCATACCTTCCAGCCGGATGATCCGGGCCAGCAGCGTCCGCAGCTTCTCTTCATCATCGATGATCAGAACCGTTCCCGTCGGCATTCTTGAGCGAATTAGGCAGTGAATTTATCCCTTTTCCCACAATCCGTCATAATTCGATGGCCCCGCACGCGGCATAAACCGCCGCTACCTCCTGGTTTTCCCCGCCGCACATCTTTTGTATCTATTTCCCTCATCCAACATATGTATCTATTTCCCTCATCCAACATATCTCATTTGCGGGCATAGTATAATGGCCAAATTAAGTCATTGATTATCAGAAATCTAATGTTGCCATTATTTTTACTGGTCAAAACCGATATGTCTCCCTCCTATTTCGCACAAATCATTTATTTTTGCGTCCCGTTGTACCACGCAAAAGCGCGTGTCCCGCATTCCGCGCCGACACCCGCCAGGCCCGACCCGGCCTCGCGCAAAATCCTCCGGAGAGGTGGCAGAGCGGTCGATTGTGGCGGTCTCGAAAACCGTTGTGCGGGCAACCGTACCGAGGGTTCGAATCCCTCCCTCTCCGCAGTTAGTTTCTCAAACTTTCCGTCGAAAGCCTGTTGACCGAGTGTTGACGGGCTTTTTGCTTGATGAGAGTGTCTGAGCTTTGCTTCATTTTGCCTCATTTTGCGTGAGCTTTCAGTGAGCAATTCGTGACCTACCATCGACAAGGCCAATGTCGGACGATCCACTTTTTATTTTCACTATGAAAGCAAGGAACAGCTCCTGCTCGATGGCCCGAATAACATGGAAGTGCACCTCTTTGAAGACAGCGAGCCCTCAGGTGACATGGATTTTCTCAACCTGTTCAGCCATCTTGCAGAAAACATCGATCTGGCCAAGGTCATGCTGATTCCCCATACCGCGCATATTACACCTGATCATTTTCATCAGAATATTTCGAGAAAGATCAAAAGACACTTTAGCGGAGGTCGCCGCGGGTAAAAATGAATAAGAATATGGAATATCTCGCCGACGCGGCAGCTACCGCTGTAATGAGCCTCATGGTCTCCTGGCTGCAGGATGGACTCTCCTTTACTCCCAGGCAAATGTCAGAAAAATGCCGGAGCCTTATTGCGGCTATCCTTTCAATCGCTTAGCCGTGTCCTGAAATTCCACCACGAAACAGCAACCCAAACCGAAATGATCAGTGGCAGGATCACCTTTATCAAGCCGTCCCCTACTGCCAGTCTCGATGCAGCGGCACCCGATAGGTCAAGTAAAATTCCTATATAAGCCAGGTCCTTGATCCATACCTCCGGGGGAATATTATTACAATTGCTGCAATTACCTTCCAGGTGCCAAGTATGATTCTGAAATAGGGCGGATAGCCCAGGTGGATGAGATCGCCTTCAATGTGCGGAAAAGGGATCAGGTTACCTATCCCGGTAATCAAAGACATCAGGACTACCAATGTAGTACTGATGATATAAACCAATCTTCGTCTCATATTATTTTATATTGTTGTTCTTTTTCAGCATTCTAACCGCCATTTTTCGACTTAAGGATTCAGGTGTAAGTGCTCTTATCACCCTGAACTTCAGACCAGGATAAACCAACATTTGGTTCTTTGTCAAACCAGCCAATGCTTCGGCCACGCATTGCTCCGCACGGAGTGGTTTTACCGGCGTATTTTGAAGAGTAAATCCAAGTTTATAAAAAACAGGCGTCTCCGTAGGCGTCGTGACCAGAACAGTGATATGTATACCGTACTCTCGAAACTCCGTATGCAAACTCTTCCCCAATGCCTGAATAAAACCTTTAGTTGCCGCCTCGGCTGCCATGTATGCTACTCCCTCCACCGCCCCCATAGCGCCGGTCAGCAAAATGCCGCCTTTCCTTCTTGTTGCCATTTTTTTTGCGAAGTGATGCGTAAGCAACAAGTGTGATATAGCGTTGAGATGAATTCTGTCGCCGAGATCGTCAATCCCACGATCGAGGAACCTCGCTACATCTCCTGTGCCTGCGTTTGATATGAGCAAGCCAATCTCCAGGTGGCTGGTCTTTTCCATCAGTGAATGCAGGTCTTCCCGCTTTGACAAGTCGGCCTGAATAGCCAGGCATTCAATTTTATGCCGGGACGAAAGCTGCCCGGCCAGCGTTTGCAGCAGCTCCTTTCTTCTGGCGACCAGGACCAAATTCAAGCCTCCCGCCCCCAGCTGTTGTGCAAATTCTTCCCCAATGCCTGAAGAAGCTCCTGTGATCAAAGCCCAGTTTCCGAACATCGGCGGATCGATAATTGGTTTCATCGCATTCTTTTTGTCCTTGACGCAAAGTTGCAATTTCGGTCCCTTTTGGCCTTGCCTAAAAATTTCAATTTGTTGAACAATTCACTCAGCGAGACGAATGCTTGCTTTCCCTTTCCCGGCAGGAGGCGGGAGTAACCTTAAATTGTTGCTTAAACGATCTTGAAAAATGCGACACGTCATTGAAGCAGGTTTGAAAGGCAATTTCACTAATGGTCAGGGTGCTGACCTGCAGCAGATCCCTCGCCCTTTCCAATCTTTTGGTTTTGATATAATTGGCAGGCGTATCCTGAAATACTTCGGTGAACTTACGGTTGAAGGTTGCCAAAGTCATGTTTGCCAGCTCAGCAAGATCCTTCACCGTAATATTTGAATACAAATGCCGTTGGACAATGTCCCTGATGTTCAGTTCGCGAGGCGTGAATAAGTCCCGCAGCAAGTCCTTTATTGATGTGGAGTTCTTGCTTTGCAGAAGAATGAGGATCAGTTCCTTCACCTTCAGCTCAAGGATATCGTCGTTGACAAAGGTCGGGTTCTCGAAGTAGAAATCCAGGTTTTCAATAAATTTCCTGATAATGTCCTTTGAGGCTATCTTTTGGATATATGGTTGCTCATTGCCCTTTTTCAGAAAGGCGGGGAATTCCTGCCGGTACAATTTTTTGAGCGTATCCGCATGTAAATGAAAGACCAGTATTTCATAGAAGTCGCCATCGGAATATTCGAGCAGGTTGGCAAAATACGTCCCGCAATTCAAAATTACCGATTCATCACTCCCGACCAGCACCTGTTCGGCCGGGGAGTTGATCTGTGTCTTTCCTTTTTTGTAATAAATGAAACAGGCTTGCTGCGGAAAATCTACCGACAGGCGGTAAGGTGGTTTGATAATGATCGTTTCGATCAGCGTCTTACCCCACAGGTCAAATTTTTTATGGCTGATAATCATTGGAAGCCCTATGACGCTTTCTTCTTTTTCGAAGCCTTGGCCCGCTTATTAAAATCCAGGGCTAAATCGATCCAATAGTTGAAATCCGCCTTGCTTTTCATCCCGCTCTCATCCACCATAACATAGCCACTCATCGGCCGGTTAGTGAAATCCATCGTTCGGCATCCTTTTCGGGCAACCGACTGTTCATGCAAGGCAGGATCTATCCGGCACATCAGCTCTTCTTTGATGATGCCCACGCACATCTTTCCGTTGTACATAAAGGTGAGTCCGCCCATCATCTTTTTTTCCGCTATATTCGGCAACCCCGCCAATCGCCTACGGATCCGATCCGCTAATTTTTCGCTGTATGACATAAGACCGCTATTTTATTTCAGCATATTCCTTAAGGCCGGCCATGAATTTCTTTATGCCGGCTTCCGATTGTCTCCTGATGATCAGTCTGTCCATAACCCGCCCAAGCCATCCGAACTTCACCTGGTATATCATCACCTGCTTTACCCTGATCCTGTTTCCCGCCCGCTCAAAACTGTAGGTATGGGACAGGCCCTGTATAGGAAAAGAGCAGGCTGTCAGTTCATAGGTCAGCGCTTTACCAGGCACCCAACTCGTCACCTTTTCCTCAAACCAATTCTTACCATCCTTCATCTCCACTCTTCTTGCTGCGCCGATCCCGGCCTTCACCGGTGTAAGCGCATTAGACCTTTTTACCGTCGGATCGAATTTTTCCAATTCTTCAATATTGGAAAGGGAATCCCATATTTTCTCCATGGGCGCGTCGATAAGGATCTCATTATGCAGTGTGGTCATATAAATTACTGATTTTGGGCCAGTGCCCGTAGGTTCTGTAAGATTTTTTCCTGTGCCTTGGCAAACATTTTTTTCATCATAAGTCCGTTCATCATCCTGGCCAGGATCGTCCTTGGTGAATAATGTGTCTCCGCCGTCACCTTCGTACTCGAATCCGTCACCGTTTCCAGCAGGAGCGAAAATCGAGTATCCAGTAACATTTTGCTCATGCCCATCGTATCGCTTTCCACCTTCCATACCATCCTCTTCTCCGGGACAAATTCAACGAGCTTTTCCGTAATTATCCCTTTTCGGCCTTTGCTTTCCACCTCGCAGGTCCGCACTGCGTTCGGTTCGTTCATTGCACCCGACACCTTTATTACACCCGGATTGATTCTTGGAAGCAGGGTTATATCCGTGACGATCGCCCACACCCTCGAGACGGACGCGTTCAGCAAAGCTTCACTCCTGGCCTGTAAAGTGCTCATTGACAGTTGATTTTACGATTAACTTGTAATTTGCAAGTGTAAAAATAAAAAAATACTTGTAATTTGCAAGTCCAATAATTGGTATCACTTGAATAAAAGGAAAATTGTGTTCCGGTCGGACTGCCCGATCAGCACGGCCCTCGACATATTCGGGGACAAATGGTCTCTGCTCATTATCAGGGATCTGATGTTCAAGGGACTCAACACATACGGTGATCTTTTGAAAGGCGGGGAAGGTATCGCCACCAATATCCTTGCCGACCGGCTCGGCCTGCTCGAATGCGCCGGCATCATCTCCAAGACCAGGCATCCGGAAAGCAAGGCTAAGGTACTTTACCAGCTCACGCCTAAAGGAGCCGGCCTGGCACCCGTTCTCATAGAGATCATTGCCTGGAGCGAGAAACACCACGAGGTCCATCCCCAGGCCATTGCCTTTGCCAATGAAATCAAAAAAGACAAGGCCGCAGTACTAGCGCAGATATATTCGCGGCTAGACAGACAGTGACAGTTGCGCCAACGTAGCCAAATCGGGAAAAAGAAAAGCCTGCGCCCAAGCGCTGTGGCCGGCTGTTTTTTGATGCCGATTTCTTGCTATAAATTTACGGTAGTTCTTTGTGAAGCAGATGCTTGGATTGATGGCGGGAAAATGCCATAGTCGATTTTTCACTTCCGCCCGGAGTGAAGCAATATCCACAACGGCCGGAACACCTATAAAATCCTGCATTAATACACGGGCAGGTTTAAATGGAATATCTTTATCCGAGCCGGCGGGTTTCTACCGAAGAATAGTTTCTATATTGTCATGGGTTATAGCGAAATCATCAAAATTACGCAACGCATTCTCCAGCAAGATCCGGATGGAAAAAGGCAATTTAGCAATACCATGGCCCTTATTGGCAAGTTCTTCAAGACTGAAATCGGTGAAAGTGCCGTTTTTAGTGGTCAATGCCCTTTTTACCTGATAGGGATCTTTCGACATAAGTTATATTTTTAAGCCAATCGTGGTTGTTAGCTGCGAAACTCAATGGTCAAGCCAGTCTTTGAGAACAAGGGCCTCATTGTGCTCCTCATCTTTGGCGCCATAAACCAAAGTAACAACTCCTTTGTTTTGCTCTTCCTTTAGCAACGAGACCTGCTCCTTATTCGTTTTTAGCTCCATGCGATATCTCTTTTGAAATTCATCCCACTTGGCAGGGTCATGGCCAAACCATTTCCTGAGTGTTGTACTCGGAGCAATCTCCTTCAGCCACAAATCAATGTGGGCCTTCTCTTTCGTAAGACCGCGCGGCCATAGCCGGTCCACGAGAATACGCCTGCCGTCCTCTTTGGCTGGCTTTTCATACACTCTTTTAATCTTTAGTCCCATATTATTACCCTCCTGGTTTTTATCCGGCAATTACATTTCCGCTATCCCTTGCCGTTCCTTGATAATAGGTCTTTCACTCTGGCCCCTCAATTGATCTGCGGCGGACAACCTTTGACCCACCAATATAAAATCTCTCATCATTGGCATCCAGCACTTTTGTCTTTGGGCGAAGCATACGCATATATGCAAACCCCTGATGCTGAAGCAGTAAAGCCGTTATTTGAGCCGTGGCAACTGCGTCAGCGGGCTGAAAAACAACGCAGTCAGGCACTGCGCCAAACAATGCACTATCTTCCAGGGCCATTTGGGAAGGACCGTCTTCGCCGATAGAAACGCCGACGTGGCTGCCCACAAATTTAATATTTCTCCCGGATACTCTTGCCATCCGGGTCTGGTCGGCAGCCCGGGTAAAAAAAGCGCCGAATGTACAGATAAAAGATATTTTGCCCAACCGGAGTTCTTGCCGTCGGCATCCAGCACGTATACGTTCGGCTGTTGTCTTCCCAACCCGGCGCGCCTGCCCGAAAAACTTGAGGCGATCATCTGTTTCGAACTCGGGCCACTGTATTACCCTTCAACACCTCCATCACCGTATAATGACTGAAGTGCAGATTTTTTGGCAGATTACATCTTTAACGTCCATCATGCGTACATAAGGAGAAACCTCCCGGTAATCAGCTCGGAATTGACGAGGCATATGGCAAAGGAAGAAGGTATATTATACAAAAAATTTATCATGGAGAACCTATTAACAAGATAAGACGCGGCCTGGAATCAGCTATATCCGCAGAACGAATCAGCAGTTATCTGCTTTATTTCTTTCAGCAAGATTTGTTGCCTCATTTCAGGAAGGAAGAAGAGGCTTATTCTCTAAACTGCCCGCAGGTGATTTTGTCCGGGCCAAGGCATTTGGCGATCATAAAAGGATTTATGAGTTTGTTGAGCGGATCACCAGAGATAAATCAAACAAAGATTTGCTGGCGGCCTTTCCCGATACGCTGGACCGGCATATCCGATTTGAAGAAAGAACGATCAACAACTGCAGAATAATGCGTATTCTATGAAATCCGTATTCCACGGTGACCTTGAGCACACGGGCTTCGATTCTTTGACCACGTGCAAAAATACCGGTCGTTCACCGCGAAAACTGTTTTAACTTCATGCGTCGGACGCTTTTCTATGTTTACTCATTTTTCACCAGCGGAGCGGGCAGTAAAATATCCCGCTGACAGGCGTGTCTTCATTGGGCTCAAACACTATGTCTGGTGGACACTCGCCGGGCTCCTCGTAGTCACGGTGGGTGCCGCATGGCTGCAACTGGCGATTGGTGGACTTCCGGCCGACCCGGGCCCGGTCGGCCCGGTCCTCGCGACGGCCACAAAAGCATTACCGCATGGTTTTCCCGGTTGGGTCCGGCTTTCTCACTGGGTGAATTTCTTTTTTCTTGCGTTGATCATGCGGAGTGGGTTATCGATCCTTGCCGACCATCCGCGCCTATATTGGAACAACGGCTGCAATCCTGATTCGGAATGGATCCGGTTCACGCCCCACAAGGTGCCGCGGGACCGGGTATATACGGCCAAGGATGACGCCCGGTATATCAGCCCGGTGCTGGGTCTGCCGGGGTTCCGGCACTCGGTTGGGATTGCACGATGCTGGCATTTTATCACCGTCCCTTTCTTTATCTTGAACGGGGTGATATTTATCGTCTTACTGCTGGCGACGGACCATTGGCGGCGGCTGGTTCCCACGTCCTGGTCGATTATCCCCGATGCATGGAATGTGTTTGTGCATTATGCCACTTTTCACTGGCCGGCCGAACCAAACGGGTTTTTCCGCTACAATGCGCTGCAGCAACTGTCCTATTTCGTAGTAGTCTTCGTGCTCGCACCGGTGGCCCTGGTCTCGGGGATGGCGATGTCACCTGCGGTGGAGAACCGGCTGCATTGGCTGCCTAAGCTGTTCGGCAACCGGCAGGCAGCCCGCTCGGTACATTTCCTCGTGTTGTTGGCGTTCCTGGTCTTCCTGGTGATCCATGTCGCGCTGGTGGTCCTGACGGGCGCAGTGCGGAACATGAATCATATCATCCTGGGTACCGACAGCCTGTCGGATCACAGGGGAATCACTATCGGGAGCGCCATCGTATTGGCAGTTGTGTGCTTTGCATTTTTCGCGCACTGGCTGTCCTGGCGGCGGCCCCGGGTTCTGCAACGGGTCGAGGCAGTCATGAACGGGACTTTGTGGCGGCTGACCATTAATCGCCTGAAGCCAAGACTATATTACCGGCGGCAGGATATTTCACCTTATTTCTGGATGAACGGCAAGATGCCGCAATCGGAGGAATGGCGTCGGCTGGCGGATCAATCCTTCCGGGACTACCGGCTATCTGTCGGAGGGATGGTGAACCATCCGGTGCAGCTTTCCCTCGCGGACCTTCAAGCCATGGGAATACAGCAGCAGATCACCATGCACCATTGCATCCAGGGGTGGACCGGCATTGCCGAATGGGGCGGGGTACCGATGCGCGCGATCGTCGAAATGGTCCAGCCTAAGCCTGGCGCCACCATCGTGGCATTCTATTCCTTTGGTGAGGGCCTCTATGGAGGCACCTATTACGATACCCATACGCTGGACAACTGCCTCAAACCAGGCTGTATCCTGGCCTGGGAAATGAACTATTCACCGCTGCCCGTCGAGCATGGCGCACCGCTGCGGCTCCGGGTCGAGAACCAGCTCGGTTACAAAATGGTCAAATGGATCCGGTCTATCGAATTCCTGGAGAGTAGTGAAAAGATCGGTGAAGGATTTGGGGGGAAAAACGAGGATGACGAATACTACGATCTGTTAGCGGATTCGTAAAAGATGGGCATACCCCTGGAGCCGGGTGCAGCTTATCCTACCCTGTGAGGTAAGCGGAGCCGTTGCTGACCGTTCCGCACAGATCGATGATCCGGTGGGTCCTGAAAAGTTTTTCCAATAGCATCCTGCCTTCCCTATAATCATCGTGAATGGGACACGGATGCACCGCAGAACATTTGCTCAAACCCAAGCCGCACTCTGTGAAAATCGCGTCGCCGTCGATAGCTTCAATGATCTTCATGATCGGCCGTTTCTGCTGCTCACCGGAAATGTAAAATCCGCCGGACGGCCCCTTGGCGCTGTTGATCACCTTTTGCTTGACGAGGGCTTGGAGCAGCTTCCCTACGGTATGTTCGTTGGCATCAATGGCGGCGGCTATCTCCTTGATCCCCGGCCGCTCTCCTCGGCCCGTCCGTGAAGCGAGGTAGATAACGGCTTTAATCGCTGTTTTACAAGTTAAGCTCAGCATGGTTTATGTACTTAGGTATTTTTTCCCGGCTTCCGAAATCCGGTCATAGCTCCACGGCGGCTGAAACGTCAGCTCTATCGTTGCCGCATTGCCCGCAAATGTATCCAATAAGACTCGTTGTACCGCAGCGGTAATGGTTTCACCCACCGGGCAATACGGTGTGGAGAGGGTCATGGTCACCGTTATTCGAGAAGCCGGTTCATCGAATTCGATCCGGTAGATCAATCCCAGGTCGACCACGTTCAGACCGATCTCGATGGCGGACGCCGCCAGGAGAACGGCCCCCTCCCGGACTCGATGTTCGAAACCCCTTTCTTCCAGCTCGGGCAGCAGGAAGACGGGATACGCTTGTGGTGCGCGAATAACGCATGCCCCTCCGGCAGATCATCCAGCTTCCCGAGGATCATCATCATCGGCATCGGCATTGACAGCTCGCGAACATCGACGGTTACCATTCTTGCGTGATTCTATTCGTTACCGCGATATCGCTGCCCTCGTAAATTCAAAAACCCAGCTGTTCCTCCAGTTCCAATGTTTTGGGGAACAATATATTATTCTCCAGGTGAACATGCAAATGAAGGTCTTCTTCAAATTCCGACAACATGCGGAACAGGAGACTGTAGCTGGCGCAGGCATCCTCCGGCAGGAAATAATCCGCCGTTAGCTCCCTGATGGCTTCCAGGGTCTGCCCAACCGTCTCATGCTCTATCTCCATCCGGCGTATAGGGTTGCCCGCAGGACCGAAAGACAGCAATTCCTCCGTTTTCGAGGCGGCTCCACGAGTCGCCAGGACTTTGATATAAGGGAACAATATCTGCTCCTCGGTCTCCAGGTGCGCGCTCAGCTCGGTACTGATATGCTCTACCAACTCGTATACAGCCGGCAGCTCGGGATGGTGCGCTCCATGCACCTGCGCCACTTTACAGGCATAAGTCAGGATGTCGGGGAGATTTTTTTTGATGTACCGATGATGGGTATTCGCGATATAATCTGCCAGAAATCCCGGATCCCATTCATTATACGGCAAGGGATGAACATCCCTGTCCTTGCCGGCCTGCTGGAGCTCCTGCTCCACCCGGGTAACATCGATGCCTTTTTCGGCACAGGCTTCAACGACCGTTTTCTTACCTCCGCAACAAAAGTCGAGGCCATACTTCTTAAACACCTGCGCCTTGCGAATATCTTTCGCGGCAATCTGCCCGAGCGTATGACCAGCCTCCCCGCTTCCCCGCCTGGTGATCCGGACCTTCCACCATTCGGGACCCTGTTCGAGGTATTCCCAGTTGAATACATCCCCTCGTTCTCCCAGCAGCTGGTAATAGAGTGGCTTAGGATCATGGTCGTTGAAGATGGTCAGGCATTCCCCTCCCGACAATTGATCGAAGCGGGCAAAGATGGTAGGATGCTTCTGCCGGGGTTCCAGCAGGGTGACATCGAGTGTGTTTTCTTGTATTGTAGGCATAACCATTTTTTTTAGCGTCTCCACAAAGATAGAAACATAATTTTAATAAAAGTATTAACATACTTTTATCTTTCCCGGCGAGGGTTTCTGCACGTCATTCCTTTTCACGCCGGGTTTTATTAGAAGCATCAGAACAATAGATTTAGCGTGTCATCCGGTTTCCTGGATCTATAGGCGTCGAAAAAGGTGAGCGAACAACAGGTATTTGGCAAGGTTGAGATATGTTGTAAACGGGGCGACAAAGGAAAATATTCCGACAAAGATCAGGATCAATCATGACCCCCTCAGACTATACTGCCGACCTATCCAGTCTGGACCTCGTATTGTCCGGGGATGTCCTGGTTTCATTGGAGTTGCTGCGGCGCTATTAATATGGAGGTGCGGAGCTATTAATATGGAGGTTCGATGAATCCAGTAGACTTTTTAGAGACGGGCCTCTTCAACAGCCTTAGTATAGTTCCGTCGGAAGTTCGCTCACAGAAATGATCTTCCCGTTAAAAATTGTCTTATCAAGTGAGATTATCGCCTGCCTGGCCTGTGCCGATACTGGCATGCAAATCTCTCCACTCCTTAGCGAGCGGCCATTGAGGGAATTTCTATTCACCGTGGCATAGTCGACATTGCCGTATTGAAAGAAGAGCTTTCTTAGCTCGGAGTCGGTCGTATTCAAGCTGATATTGGAGATCCTGATATTCATAAGTATCTTATTGGGAGACAACGTCCGGCAAAAGATCAAGTTGATCCGCCGTCGTCATTGAAAGGTACCAATTAATACCGGCACCAGCAAAAAATAAGGCGACGATATTCATTTAATCGGGTTACATTACATCCATCACCACTTCTTTCGCGGCAACGATTACTTTTTCAGCATAAGGTTTTTAGTAAATAATTTAAAACGTTCACTTTTTAAAATGTTAACTATGAGACTTTCTGAGTTTATTTTATTGAATGAGCAAGAAAAAAAATCGACTGTCCTTCACAGAGGTGTTCTTCTCGCCAAGAGAAGTAGCTTCGAATCAATGGTATTTTTGTTTCAGCTTGGCAGCTATTATGTGGAAGCGTATTGCAATCCCGCAAATAAGGCCATCGAAGAGTACAGGGTGTTTGACAACGTCGAGGTTTTGAGCCCTTATTTGGAGGCCATACCGCTCGATAACCTGCTGAACTGAGCGTATCATCGATCCGTTTTGAGTTATCCCGTTCTTTGCAACGGGATAATTTATTTGGTCGATTCGGTTAGAAGATGTATCTTCACGGTGTTAATTTGAGTTCTGCATTTGTACTTGTTAATTTATCCTGCCTCACGAACCGGATTTCTTTTCCTCTACATTTTTTGCTTTTCTCATATCTTTTACTTTTTAATTGTTAAGTATGAACATTTATGTTTCTAATTTGAGCTTCAACGTACAGGATGAAGACTTAAGAGAATTTTTTGCTCCTTATGGCGAAGTAACCTCCGCGAAAGTCATAATGGATAAAATAACGAACCAATCCCGTGGATTCGGTTTTATTGAAATGCCTGATGAAGCTGCTTCAAAAAGGGCGATCGCTGAACTCGATGGGGCAACTGTCGAGAACAGGACCATTAAGGTCAATGAAGCAAGGCCTAAAGAGGCCCGACCGGCTCGCAATGATAACGGCCGTAATTTTAACAACGCCAGCAGCTACAATAAAAACAGATATTGATATTTGTTTAAATTGAATTAAAGCCCCGGTTCGCCGGGGCTTTTTTTATTACTCCAGCCGTTTTCCGCATTCCCTTTGTATCGTAAACGGACACCCGTGTATTATCTCCGGACATAGTATATCGGCAGTGCACCCATATAAATTTGATTATGCATCCATTACGTTTCTGGTAACAAGATAGATTATCGATCTGGACCTAAAGCTATACTATTGCACTGGTGCTTTTCTTAAATTATATGTGGTCGAAAGGCCGTTGGTTCTGGTCACCGGACAGCGAAGATGCAGCTGTGTTTCTTATCGCTTTGGTCCTGCTCCTCGCCCCGGCCGGGCGACTATTCGGGATCGACGTATTCCTGGCAAAAAAATGGCCCCGCGGTATTTTATGATAAGCCCGGTAAAAACGGGCGGGTCATAGCACAGCCTCTCGCGGCAATCCTTATCCGTGCCCGCCGCCGGCGTTGTTCTTCCGGAACTCCCGCGGACGTATCCCCTTCTTTTTCAGAAAGACCCGGTTGAAATACGTGAGGCTTTCAAAACCCGATCTCCAGGCAATCCCCGAGATCGTTTCATCCGATTCGCTCAGCAGCTGACACGCATGTCCGATCCGGATATCCGCCATGTAATCGGAAAAGGTCTTACCCGTAGCCCGTTTGAAAAACTTGCAAAAAGCGCTTTCCGATAGATTGATCAGCGAGGCCACCCTGGCGAGCGGGACTTCCTCCGAAAAATGCTGATGTATGTACCGAAAGACCTTGTTGATACGGCCTTCCGACTTCTTCCCGATCACCGGCTGAAAATAAGGAGAAGCCAGCGGAACCCCACCGCTCAGTGTCTGAAGGACATCCAGCAGACCGGTGATCCGGGCCACCCCCTTGTTGGCAGGCAATTGTTCGATGGCCCGTTGAATGGCAGCCTTGCGGGGAAAGTGAATTCCCTGCGAGGCCCGCGCCAGCAGTCGCCTTATTCGCTCGCATTCGGAATATTGGATCAGCGGCGCGATAAATTCTTCGGTGAACTGGATGACGACCGCTGCGGACGGCGATTCGCTTACCCAGGTATGCGGAAGGTTCGGACCAAGCAATACGAGGTCCCCGGCCGAAAAATAGGCATGGCTGTCCCCCACAACCCGCTTGCCCGAGCCCTCCAGGATCAGCGTCAGTTCGTACTCGGGGTGATAGTGCCAGAGGAAGGGAAAGAATGCGGTATTATAGCTGTAAACGACATACGAGCCCGCGCCCCGCGTCCCCGGGATATCCTCAAACTGAGCCTTCATCGAACAAAATTTCCGGAAAGTACGATTTTTTTGTCAATATAGTGCTGGTTTATGGCTGTATAGTGCGCGAATGTGCCCCGCTGCCTCGTTAGGTTTGTGGCCACATGACAATAGAAACACAAAAGGAATTGAGCCAGCCCTATCCTGTCACCCCGGAGCAGATTGCCTTCTTCCGGGAAAATGGCTATATCAAACTCCGGCATGTGCTGTCACCGGAAGCTATCCGCGATATGGACGAGACGGTCACCAATGAGGTACACCGTTTCAATACGCAACATGTTCCGCTGGAAGAACGTGACACGTACGGCAAGGCCTTTTTGCAGATCATGAATATCTGGATACACTCCGGGCCCGTCCGCGAGATCGTCTTCAGCGAGCGGCTGGCAAGGATCGCTACCGATCTGTTGGAAGTCTCCGGTGTCCGGCTGTATCACGATCAGGCTCTTTACAAGGAGCCCGGCGGTGGGCCAACGCCCTGGCATGCCGATCAGTATTATTGGCCGCTGGCCACCGACAGGACGGTCACAGCCTGGATCCCGCTGCAGGCCACTCCCCTTGCGATGGGTCCACTGGAGTTCAGTGCGAAAAGCAATCAGCTCACTACGGGCAGGGATCTCCGGATCAGCGACGAAAGCCAGAACTTGCTCGAGCAAACGCTGCGCGAACACGGCTACACGCATGTCGTCGAACCGTTCGACATTGGCGAGGTAAGCTTCCACACCGGCTGGCTTTACCACAGGGCCGGTGCCAATGACACCGATACGATGCGCAAAGTAATGACCGTGATCTATATGGATAAGGATATGGTCCTGAAAAAACCTGAAAACGACAACCAGGTCAACGACTGGAACAGCTGGTGCCCCGGTGCGCGGATAGGCGAGATCATCCAAACTGCCCGGAACCCCGTATTATACCGGCTCGAAAAGCACTACGGAAACGCGGTTTAAAAAAAGGATATGCGCTGGTCCGCGATACTGCTTCTCCTCCACACGCTGGTTCAGCCAACGCGGCCAATGCCGACGCCCTCCACAACACCCCCCGACAGCCCGTTCCACTTCATCGCGCGCAAACCTGAAACCTTTCACCATCTTCCCATCGGCGCAATCCGTCCGGATGGATGGCTAAGGGACCAGATCCTCGACAACCTCCATGGATTTACCGGCCACCTGGACAGCCTCGCGCCGGATCTTTTCAGCCGTGACGACATATTCGGTCGGGACAGGCTAACCGCTAAGATCAAAAAGAAAGACGTCGGCGCCCTCGCCGGCGGCGACACGACCGCCCGGATCCAGTATCTCTGGTGGAACAGCGAGACCCAGGGCAATTGGCGCGATGGCTTCATCCGCTCCGCCATCCTTACAGGCGACCCTACGGCTTTGGGCCGCACGAGGACTTATGTCCGGCGTATCCTCGCAACCCAGGACTCCGATGGCTACCTGGGCATCTATGACAAAGACCTCCGGTATCACTTCCATACCGAGAACGGCGAGCTCTGGGCGAAGACCACCCTTCTGCGCGGTCTGCTTGCCTGGTATGAATACAGCCACGACGCCACCGTACTCGATGCCGTCGAGCGCGCCACGGCGGACGTCATGCGCAACTACCCTGCCGGTCATTCGCACCCCTTTTATTCGACAACGGCCTATGTCGGCGGTCTATCGCACGGCCTGATGTTCACCGATATCCTCGAAGAACTTTACCGGTTGACCGGCCGCGAGCCCTACCTCGATTACATCATTTTCCTGTATAAGGACTTCTCCACACAGCACCTGGACGAAGACGCGCAATATTCCAGGATCATCGATCCGCACGATCTCCTTCAGGGGCATGGGGTGCACACGTATGAACATCTGCGCGCGGTGGCCGCCGCCGCCTGGGCATCGGGCAACGCCCGACTCGAGGCCGCATTGAAGGACTATCTCGCCAAGATCTCGCAGGAGTTGACACCTTCCGGCGCACCGGCCGGCGACGAGTGGATCGGCAAAAGACCAGGCGATGCGACGACTACCGGTTATGAATACTGCTCCTTGCAGGAACTGATGGACAGCTATATCGACCTGCTGCAAAAGACAGGCGCTGCTTCGTTTGGCGACCGCATCGAGCGACTCTTTTTCAATGCCGCCCAGGGAGCCCGCGATCCACAAGCCTCTTGTATTGCCTATCTCAAGACCGACAATTCTTACCAGATGACGGGCGGCCTCAACGGGGATACCACCGCGCACCAGATCCGCTACAAATATTCGCCCGTACACCAGGATGCCGCAGTCTGCTGCGCTCCGAACGCGGGCAGGATCGCACCTTATTTCGTGGATGGCATGTGGATGTTAAGCAGCACCGGCCCCGTTGCCACCCTGCTCGGACCATGTACGGTCACCACTGCCTGGAAAAATGTGCCGTTGACGATCCGGGAAAAAACCGGCTATCCCAATGACGCTGTTTTCGAATTTGCCATCGAGGCCGCCAAACCGGTATCGTTCACCCTGAGCATCCGCAAACCCGCCTGGGCAGACAGGTTCACGCTCAACGTTCCCTATACCGAGAAAGACGGGTATATCCGCGTGACGAAGACCTGGAAGCCCGGACAAAAGATCCGTCTCGAGCTCCATTCTTCGGTGGAAAGCAACAAAGACCGTAAAGGCGCCACCTGGTTCACGTATGGCCCCCTCGTCCTGGCCCATCCTATTGCCGCTACAGGTACCATCACAAAACGCTTTCCGCTGCCCGGCTTTTATGATTACCAATACCGCCCAGACAGCCTGGTACTATACCACTATAAGGACGGCAAACCCTCCCGTTCAGCCGATCCCTATTCCGGTTTTGGCGCTGTCCGATTTAAAGTCCCAATGGTCGACGCCGGCAACGTGAACCATTCCGACAGCGTTTCGCTCGTCCCCATGGGCGGGACGATCCTGCGGCAAGTGACATTTTAAAAAAAGAAGACTTCAGCGCGCGCGGATTTCCTTCCGCATGAACGACACATAGGACAAAACAAAACATCCCAGCGTGGCCGCGATAAGGCCTGTCAGTTGCGGCCAGACGATGAACATACTCTCTCCCAGCGACAACGGATTGGGGATCGCACCCGCCACCTGGTCCATCGTCAACGGCCCGAGACTCCGCACAGAAGGCATCAGCAATGTCGTGGTCGCATCGCTGAACAGCTGGCCCGGGGCAAACCTAAGCAGGTTGAGCACCGTATGCTCGTACCGGATAAGACTTCCATCGAGTAGCGCCATGCCCCCCGGGTCCGGCGCGAAGGCCTTTGCCGCCAACCGGATCAGGATGGGATAGAAGACCGTCAGGAACAACCATACCGCTATCGCCATCAGCGCAGAGGTCGCAGGCTGACGGAACCGGACGGAAAAAAGGATGGCGACATTCAGCCAAAATGCTACATAAAGGACCGTCAGCAGCGTGAACGTCAGGATGCGCAGGAAGCCGCAGGCTGTCGGCGGCACGCCGATAAAGATCAGTCCAAGACCCGTCATCAGGAATGTCAGCGAAAAAAACAGCGCAGCGATCACGAGCAGCGCCGCCACGAATTTACCATTGAGCAGGTAGTCGCGGTGTACCGGCTGTGACAGCAACCGGCTAAGCGTTCCCCGGTTCATCTCGGAGTTGACGGCATCGAAACCCATGGCGATTCCCAGCAGCGGCCCCAGGAAATTGAGGAAGACGATAAAGGAAGGCAATGTCCCGTCCGTTGCAGTGAACAGCTGCAAAAAAAAGAAGGACCCGCTGGCAGCCGTCCCTTCCGCTTTCGGCGTCCCGATATTGTTCAGCCCGGTATACAGCGAGCCGAAACAAGTCAATCCGATCAGCGATAACAGGATGATGAAACGCCAGCTTCGGATATGATCCGCCATCTCCTTGCCGACGATCACCCAAAACGGATGCAGGGGCTCTGCCGCCCTCCGCGGCCGACTAAGCAGTTTTTCCATATGGCCCTCCTCCTTCGAAATAACGGTGATAGATCTCGTCCAACCCATGGCTTTTTTTCTGCAACAACGTCAGCCCATACCCGGCATCCATTACGGCCTTCGCGATGGCTGGCGCGTTGTCCCTGACGCATCCGATCCGGAATAGCCCATCGGAATAGTCGACCGAGCCCACACCCTCGAGGCGGCATAGCGATTCGGCCAGCTGCGGCGCCCCCTCCCCCTTCGACAAAGGCTTTCCATCGGAACAGGCAATGCCCGCTTCCACGACAAAAGGCTCGCTCTCGAACAATTTTGCCGACAACGCGTCGATATCGCCTTCCGCGATCAGCTTTCCCCCTACGAAGAGCCCGACCCGGTCGCAAACCTGCTGCACCTGGTGCAAATGATGGCTGCTCAACAGCACGGTGATCCCCTGTTCCCTGCTCAGCCTTACGATAAGGTCCAGGAATTCGCGGACGCCCTGTGGATCGATGCCCAGCGTAGGCTCGTCCAATATGATAATGGAGGGCGATTTGATCAGGACATCGGCAAGCCCCAACCGCTGTCGCATGCCCCGTGAATACGTGCCGGCCTTCTTGTCCGCGTAGCCGGCGAGTCCCACCTGTTCGAGCAGCAGCCGCGCACGTGCGACACCCTCGTCTTTTGGAATGCGGTTCAGACGCGCCGTGAAAAGCAGGTTCTCCATCCCGCTGCGGTTCTCATAAAAGCCCACGTCGTCGGGCAGATAACCGATCCTGCGCTTCACCTCGATGGCTTGGCGCCTGGGATCGAAGCCGCATACACTCACCTTCCCGGCAGTGGCTTCGGTGAGCCCAAGCAGGAGCAGGATGGTCGTCGATTTCCCTGCACCGTTAGGTCCAAGGAGCCCGAACACCTCCCCTTTGTAAATAGTAAGATCGAGCCCGTTGACGGCCAGGAGATTTCCATAGCGCTTGCTCAGCCCGTCGATGATGATCATGGGTTCCTTCATGATTCACCTCCTGCCGTATTTCCGAAATAAAAGATAGATACCGCTCAACGCCAGCAGGATGATCAGGATCCCTGCCCAGCTCCAAAGCAATGACGTTTCCACAGAGATCCGCACCGGGGCCAGCGCACTGGTCTCCGCCGTTCGGGCGGTTAGATTGGCCATATAGTCGCCGACGATTGCTTTGTCATCCGGCGTAATGGTGGCCGCCACCTGCGTGCTTTGACCGGCCGGCAAGGTGCCTATCGTTTTTGGATCGAAGCTGACGTTCCAGTTGGGCGGCGCGTTCGAGATCAGCTGGATATCCTTGAGATCGGCAGAGCCGGTATTCTTCACGAGCAGGTCCAGCTGCCTGTTCTCACCCGCGGTAGCGTTGGCGCTTAGCAAACCCGTCGGTGTGGTCAATTGCAGCCCGTAGGAACCGGTGATGCCTACCTCCAGTTCGACATCGGCCGACGTGGCTCCGGTCGAGGCCATCACGGGGATCTTATAGGTCCCGGCAGGAGTCTCTTCCGGGGGATGGACCTCCATATTGATGTCCTCGGTATGACCCGGTTCGATATTGACCGATGCCACCTGCTTATAGTTGGCCTTGAAACCAACCCTCCACCCCGGCGGCGCCACGGCACTCAGCGCGTAGACCTGGCTCGCATCGGTGGAGTTGCGCAATTTCGCGTTGAAGGTGAAGGTGGAATTGGCGGCCCCGACCTGGTTGGTCTGATCGGCGGTGAACTCCGTCTTGAATGTCCCTTGCTGTGACACCACGACGGTCAGTGGCAATTCGCTGAGCCCCCTGGCAGCGACCGAAAAATGATAGGTGCCTTTGTCGACTTTAAGGGGCACCTGCACCTGGAGGGAAAAGCTTTTCTTCTCTCCCGGCAATACGGCGATCCGGCCGATATTCCATCCATTCGATTTCATCACGTAGGTCCAGCCCCTGGGCAGACCTTCGATTCGGATCTCGGCGGACGTCATACTTCCGCCCTTATTGATCACATCGATGGGATAATCGATCGATTCCCCCGGGGGAACGGAGATCTCGGTTAATGGAGTATACAAGGAAAAAGACTGGGCGGCACAGTGTCGCGGAATGGCGACCAATAAGAATACCAACACCGCCGGAAAAGAAAAATGGCGAGTCAATCCTGAAAGCATGGTCATATGAAAATATATTATATAAACTGGTTCCCTGAACTGCTTTTATACAGATATTTTCGATGGGTGGCTCACAAATTTATAAAAAGGAAAAACGTACAAAAAAATCTTGGCGGGGATTTTTACAATTTCTTAACGAATGCTCCAATCCCGCGACCGGGACCCGCTGCCGCATAACTTAAGTTATCTTGCTTCTGGCCTCCGATCCCTTTATGTTTGCGCAAACGCTAAAGCATGAAAGCAGCCCTGGCAATTCTCCTTCTGGCGCACCTTTATGCGCCTGCCTATCCCCAACAGCAGCCCGCGGCAGATCTGACCGACTACATCTATACGATCCCTGCCGGCTGGACCTCTACCCAATACCCCGATGGCGTCGTCCTCAGCGCGCCCGTCTCGAATACCGGCGAAAGATGCCTGTTGCAAGTATGGCCCATGCGATCTTCGGTGGGCACCCTGGTACAGGATGCGATCCAGGCCTTCCGGCAAATTTTTAGTGCATACACGCCGACAAACAGCCAATATGCGACGCAGAATTCCATCGTCCGGGGCACCTCGGCGCAGGGATGGGATTACTTTATGATCAAAAACGCCATCCGGATCACCGGCAGCAATTACGAGATCCTATTCGGTTTCGTATTCGTGGCCGGTCTCGGCAACCGCGTGGCGGTCATCTCGGGCATTTCAAAGGACCCGCTGGTCAGTTCCTGCTTCGGCCTCAATCTGTCGGACGTATGGCCGAAGTTTTTCTATAGCCTGCATTTCAGGGGCTGGAACTCATCCTTGCCGGCGCGACAGATGATGCGGCGGATAGCAGGAGTCTGGATGGCTGCCACCGCCACCGTCGCGGACAGATGGGTCTTCGCGGCCAATGGTCGCTATGCCAGCGCTGCTGCATCGCAGCGTTATTATTCTATCTCTTCCAGCGAGGCGATCGGCGTCACGGACGCCTATTTCGGCGACGGATCATGGTCCCTCGACGGCCATGCCGTATTGCTGACCAGGGACAACGATAAAGCCAACCCCTCGAAGGGCTTGATCCGGCTGGAGCAGGTCAGCTATGACAATGGCAATACCTGGAGTGATCGGCTCTATTTATTGCGCACCAGCACCGTCGATGGCTCGGAATACGAAATGGCGTATCACCGGCAGCAATAAAAAAACTTCCTTCTGTTTATCGGGAACCTTTGTTAAATTTAACGTCGCTAACCCGCGGGACCATCCCATCTAAAATAGCGACTATGCCGATCTATATGGACCGCCACGATATCACCGAAAAGGTGACGTCCGCCCAGATAGCCGAGATGCACCAGGAGGACCTGAAGATCCAGGACCAATTCGGCTGCCGCGGGTTGACCTATTGGTTTGACAGCGTGCGCAATACGGCATTCTGCCTGATCGAGGCGCCCGATATGGCTGCCGTTACCGCCATGCACGCGCACGCCCACGGCCAGGTACCCGGCCGGATCATCGAGGTCAATCCATCCCTCGTCGAATCCTTTCTCGGCAGGATCGAAGACCCCGAAAAACCCAGCCACCTCGCCGAAAACGTGATCGACGAATCCGCATTGAGGATCATCATGCTGGTGACGGTCCGGCTGCTTCCGGCCCCATCGAAGAACGCCAGGGTCAGTGATACCCGGTGGGAGGAATTCAGCAAGTCCGTCCAGCAGGCCCTGAAGGCCTCAGGGGGAAAAACGGTAAAGCAAAACGACAGGCGCCTGATCGTTTCGTTCTCATCCGTTTCCAGCGCTGTCGAAACGGCTTTCGAGATACAATCCCGTTTCGACAGGAGTTCGTTCGAACCCCACACCTCGCTGAAGATCGGCCTGAGCGCCGGCGAACCGGTGACGGACAAACCCAGCTTTTTCGAAGACACCATCCGGATGGTGGAGCGCATGTGCAAGATCGTTAAAGGCGAGATCATCCTTTCGGCAGAGGTCAAGGAATTATACGACAGTGAAAAACCGCAGGGCCTGCCCAACCGGAAAAAGACACATTGTCTCTCGCCCGTCGATCAGCAGTTCCTGACCAGCCTGATGGATTTTACCGAATCGGCCTGGAAGAATTTCGATTTCAAGGTGGATGATTTCGGGAAACCGGTTGGCTGCAGCAAATCCCAGCTCTACCGCAAGATGATCTCGCTGACCGGCAAATCCCCTAACTCCTTCATAAAGGAATATCGTCTGAATGAGGCCCTCAGCCTCCTGAACAAACAGGTCAAGAACGTCTCCGAAGTAGCTTTCGAGACCGGGTTCAACAGTCCTTCTTACTTCTCGAAATGTTTTCAGAAACAGTATGGCCGCTCGCCTTCTGATTATCTCGCCGAACTTGCCCGGCCATGATCCAAATTTGCCAGCATTTGAACCAAATGTAATAGTTGTCGGAGTTCTCTGTGATTAACTTTGGCGGATCAAATAACTTTTTACTGTAAAAACGATTTTCTTATGGCAACTACTGTAAGAGACCTCGATCGCTCTGCCATCGATAGCCTCGCGTCGCAGATCAGGGGTGGGATCATCCTTCCCGATCACGACCAATACGACGTTGTACGCAAGGTGTACAATGGAATGATCGACAAACGACCGGGAATGTTCGTACGCTGCGCGGATGTAGCCGACGTCATTGCAGCCGTGAAGTTCGGCCGGGAACATGGGCTGCTGGTGGCCGTCAGGGGCGGTGGGCACAACGGTGGAGGTCTTGGTCTTTGCGACGACGGCATGGTCATCGATCTGTCAGGGATAAAATACGTTATCGTCGATCCCGCCAAACAAACCGTCCGCACAGGTGGAGGAAATACGCTCGGCGAGGTCGATCATGCGACACATGCCTTCGGGCTGGCCGTCCCGGCGGGGATCATTTCTACGACGGGCATCGGCGGCCTGACCCTTGGCGGAGGTGTCGGCCATCTCTCGAGAAAATACGGCCTGACCATTGACAATCTGCTCGAAGCAGAGATCGTCCTTGCGAACGGCACGGTAGTCATCGCCAACGCCCGCCAACATGCAGACCTCTTCTGGGCCATCCGCGGCGGAGGCGGCAATTTCGGGATCGTCACTTCCTTCCTGTTCCAGGCTCACCCGGTTAAAGAGGTGTTCGGCGGCCCGACCCTCTGGCCCATCGAGCAAACCGCCGAGGTCATGGAGTGGTATCACGAATTTATCCATAACGCTCCGGATGAATTGAATGGCTTCATTGCCGTGCTGACGATACCCGGTCCGCCATTCCCCGGGTTCCTCCATCACAAACAGTTTTGCGGTATTGTCTGGTGCTATGCCGGCGATATGCTGAAGGCCGAAGAGATTTTCAAACCGGTGCTGGCCAAAAAGCCGATCTTCGAACACATAGGCCCGATGCCCTACCCGGCGATACAACGCTTGTTCGATGGCTTGTTCCCACCCGGATTGCAATGGTACTGGCGCGCCGACTTTTTCAACGATCTCCCGCCGGAAGTATGCCGGCAGCACTATGAGTTCGGCCGGAAGATCCCGACGCCGCTGTCCCAGATGCATCTCTACCCCATCAGCGGGGCCGCGGGAAGGGTCGCGCCCGATGCCACACCCTGGGCCTACCGGGATGCCAAATATGCGGGGGTGATCGTAGGCGTCGATCCCGATCCGGCCAATGCGGGGAAGATCACCGATTGGTGCAAAGATTATTGGGCAGCGACCCATCCCTATTCTTCGGGCGGAGCATACCTCAATTTCATCATGAACGAAGGCCAGGACCGTATTCGGGCCAGCTATCGTCAAAACTATGACCGGCTGGTCGCCATCAAGCAGAAATACGATCCCACGAACTTTTTCCGCGTGAACCAGAATATCGTGCCGGCTCATGAAACAGCGGCCGTTGCTCCCTAGCCGTTCGTGCATTCCTCATTCGTACCCCCCGGCTATTCGACCAGCACTTCATCCGTGAACAACCACGACATCGATCCCTTGAACAGGTAGCCTTCCGGGATCGGCCCGAATCCCCTGGCCACGATGCGGATATACCGGGAGGTCCGGCCAACCCGTATCGTCACCTTTTGCAGCTGAGGCTCGCCGCGGGGATTGCCTGAATGATCGCGCTCTTCACCTGCCAGCTCGAATTGCTGCCCGTCCGTACTGGTATATACGGAAACAACCGGTGGTAAAAAGATACCGCTATTGGGATCGCAAAGAAAACTGACCGTCACGGTCTTGATGGGTTTCTTTTCCTGCAGATCGATCGTCGCGTTCAGATCCGGGCCATCGAAACCCAGCCATCGGCCGTCTTTGAAAGCCGTGGACCCCATGAGCCCATCGGTGAGACTGCGATCGCCCGAGGCGGGATATTTCGGATCGTAAGGAATGGCCAGTTTCACCGGTTTCCCAAGAGCCAGGTTGACGGGAACGAAGGTATGTGTGGCAGCCTTCATCGAACTACCCACAAACAAACCGGCATAGACCGTAACGGCTTTCTTCACCACGAATGGCTGCCGGTATAATGGACTCGAGACATCGGGCATCCGGTCGATCGCATAACGCAGCTGTGCGTTGTCCATCGCACCGGTGACAGACACCGTTGCGGTATGATCGGTTCCGATGTCGTAGCGGATCACGGGGTCCGGCGACACCTGTAACAGATCGAGCCAGCAGGTCCCTTTCGTGACCAGGTCGAAAGACAGGATGGCATTCGTCGAGGAGGAGGCGGCGGTAAAAGTAAAACCGTATTTTTCCCAACGATCCGTCAGCGTATAGGAATGTGATTCTCCCATTGCGTCCATCGACAGCCGCAGAACGGGCATCTTCTGCCGCGCTTTTGCTTTTGCCCAGACCGACATGGTATAGCTGTTGCCTTTGCCCACGACGACCGGCACCAGCCGGATCTTATCGCCGCCGCTGTCTACGGGTGTGATCATCCGCAGGCTGAACAGCCCTTCGCGACTTTGTCGCGGGTCAACGAAAACGGTAGCCCCCATATCCGCTCTTTGCCGGCTTGTATGCGTAGTGTTGGAACCGATCGGCAGCCCCGGACTGACTATCTTCTCGAAACTCGGGTTGAGGGTCAGGTTGCCAGGCAGCAACAGCGAGCTGTCGGACGCCGCCGTGGCACGGATCAGGTATCAGATTGAAACCGTGTACGACCTCGCGTTCCGGCAGATCGCCTACAGGCGAAGTACAGTAAAATCCAAACGGGAAAAATGGCATGCGGTCGGCGATCAGTCCGCCGGTAAGCCGATCGATCTGTACGGCATTGGCTTTCGGCGACAGCGAAACGATGGCCACCGTTCCCGAAGTATCGACGCGGTCACCTTTCAGCAGTTGCCAATTCAGCAAAGTCGTCCCGACCGGAAAAGACGACAGGTCCAATGTCGCAGTTAATATCCGGCCCGGCGCGCGCTCTCCCTGCCCGATGATCCTGCCCCCGTGTAAAACCACTAAACGATAACCTTCAGCGGTCATACTATCCGGTAAGACACCCAGGATGCTGGGCGGATCGCCGCGCATGTAATAATCATAACGGCTGAAGACTTTCACCGACTGGGCTTGCAGCAAGGTGTTTCCGGAGAGTATCGCGCTGCACAACAAAAAAAGGAATTGCCGGTTCAATATAGGCGAATTTGCCCTCAAGATACACAATCACGGACCGTTTGTCGCTGATTGCCCCCCTGTGAAAAAGACAATCATCATTCACCGCGTGCTCACCGGCTTGCTGGTCGTATTCTTCGGGCTGGGCTCGATTCCTCCAAAAAAAATTCCATCCCCTCCTCTAAAAAAAATTTGCGTAGTTAAATAGCTACACATATATTTGTAGTCAAATAGCTACACAATGAACCTCCGACGCGACGTATTCCAGGCCATCGCCGACCCGACCAGGCGGGCCATCCTTCTATTGGTTGCCTCCCAGTCCATGACCGCAGGCGCCATCGCATCCAATTTCAATACCGCAAGACCCACAGTCTCCAAACACCTGCAAATACTCACCGAATGCGAATTGCTCGAACAAACGCAGAACGGCCGGGAGATCTATTATCATTTCAATGCAAAAAAAATGAAAGAAGTAGCCGACTTTATCGAACCGTTCCGCAAAATGTGGGACGAACGGTTCAACAAACTGGAAACCATTATGAAAAAATATAAAGCAAAATGACATGGAACAGAAAACGAAGATCACCGCCGAAGAGGGTCGCCAGGAAATGACCATAACAAGGGATTTCGATCTGCCGCTGGATTTGTTATTCAAGGCATACGTGGACCCCGATATCCTCGAACAGTGGATGACCTCCAAAGTGATACGGCTGGAAAGCAAAAAGAACGGCAGCTACCGGTTGGAAAAGAAAGACGACAAGGGGAACGTGGTATTCCGGGCCCACGGCGTGATCCACGAGTTCATCCCCGATTCGAAAATTGTCCGCACCTTTGAGATGGACAATACGCCTTTCGGCGTTCAGCTGGAGATCTATGCATTTGAGAAACTGACCGGCGACACCAGCCGGCTCGACATGCACGTCATCTATGAGTCGGTCGAACAACGCGACCAGGTAATGAAATTAGCGTTCACGCAAGGCATCAACTGGGCACACAACCATCTCGAGGAAGTACTACGTAAATCAAAATAAAACAACATGAAAAAGCGAAATTCGATCATCTATTGGATCGCCACTGTTTGGCTGGCATTGGGAATGGTGGCCACCGGAATTCCCCAATTGCTCAAACTAAAAGGGAATGGAGACGCTCCGCCCGCCGTAGACGGTATCGTGCATTTGGGCTACCCGGTCTATTTTCTGACCATTTTGAGCATTGCAAAGATGCTCGGGGTGGTGGCCATCCTGGTGCCCAGGTATCCGTTATTAAAGGAATGGGCTTATGCCGGGTTCTTCTTTATTATGACAGGAGCCGTATATTCGCATATCGCATCCGGTGATGCCCCTGCGGCGATGATCCCTTCCGTATTGCTGCTTGTGCTGACTGTCGTATCCTGGTATTTCAGACCCGCGAGCAGGAAACTCTATCCTTCACTGAATAAATCGATCGCATGAACACCACGAACCCAAAAGTTGACTGGTTTTTCGATAAACCCACTCCGTGGCAAAAAGAATATGCAAAATTGAGGACGCTCATCCTCGATTGCGGGCTGGACGAAGAGCTGAAATGGGGTTGCCCCTGCTACACGTTCGGGAAAAAGAACATCGTCCTGATCCATGGATTCAAGGAATATTGCGCAGTGCTGTTCTTCAAAGGCGCTCTCTTACAGGACGCCGAGGGCATCCTGATCCAGCAAACGAAGAATGTCCAGGTGCCGCGCCAGGTGCGGTTCACCAATGTCCAGGAAATAGTCCGGCTGCGATCCACCCTGAAAGCCTATATCTATGAAGCCATCGAAGTGGAGAGAGCCGGTCTGAAAATCCGGCTGAAAAAGCCTTCGGATTACAAGATCCCGGATGAATTCGCGGCCAAACTGGACAAGAACGCAGCCTTGAAAAAGGCTTTTTATGAGTTGACCCCGGGACGCCAAAAAGGATATATCTTTTACTTCTCCCAACCCAAACTATCCAAAACCCGCGCCGCAAGGGTCGAAAAATGCATCCGCCCGATCCTCGACGGAAAAGGATTGGATGAGTGACCGGCCCCCACCCCCTTGCCCAGCGGCCGGTGTCAACATAGACAAAATCTATCAGTTCATCAAAACAATCAATTTGTCCAGGACCTGACTCCGGCGTAGCTTCGATCGTCGAATCAATCTTATCATTCGCCTAATCTATAAAAATGGAAGCATCTACGATCGAAAGCAAATGCCCTTTTCATGCAGGCATTGCCAAACAAAGCGCAGGCAGCGGTACAAGCAACCGCGACTGGTGGCCGAATCAATTGAACTTGAACATCCTTCGTCAACACGCTGCACTCTCCGACCCGATGGACAAAGACTTCGATTACGCCGAAGCCTTCAGGAGCCTCGATCTGGGCGCCGTAAAAAAAGACATCTTCCGGCTGATGACGACCTCACAGGACTGGTGGCCGGCCGACTACGGCCATTATGGTCCCTTCTTCATCCGGATGGCCTGGCATAGCGCCGGCACCTATCGCATCCATGACGGCCGGGGCGGTGCCGGCAGCGGGACGCAACGGTTTGCTCCGCTCAACAGCTGGCCCGACAACGCCAATCTCGACAAGGCCCGGCTGCTGCTCTGGCCTATAAAAAAGAAATACGGCAAAAAGATCTCCTGGGCCGACCTGATGATCCTCGCCGGCAACTGCGCCCTCGAGTCGATGGGCTTTAAAACATTCGGTTTCGCCGGAGGTCGCCAGGATGTCTGGCAGGCCCCGGAAGACATTTATTGGGGAGCGGAAAAGGAATGGCTCGGCGACAAACGCTATACCGGCGACCGCGATCTGGAGAACCCACTGGCGGCAGTCCAAATGGGTTTGATCTATGTGAATCCCGAAGGTCCCAACGGCAAACCCGATCCGCTGGCCGCGGCCCGCGATATCCGGGAGACCTTCCGCCGCATGGCGATGGACGATTACGAAACCGTTGCGCTGATCGCGGGCGGTCACACTTTTGGTAAAACACACGGCGCCGCCGAGCAAGCCAAATACGTCGGACGGGAACCCGCGGCTGCCGGAATAGAACAGCTGGGCCTGGGATGGAAAAACAGCTTCGGCAAGGGCCACGGCAGCGACACGATAACCAGCGGTCTCGAAGGCGCATGGACCATGACCCCCACCAAATGGAGCAACAACTTCTTTGAAAACCTGTTCGGTTTCGAGTGGGAGCTCACCAAAAGCCCCGGTGGCGCCTTTCAGTGGAAACCAAAGGCCGGCGCAGGCGCCGGCACGGTTCCCGATGCGCATGACCCGTCGAAGCGGCACGCCCCGACGATGCTTACTACCGATCTCGCGCTGCGGATCGACCCCGCCTACGAGAAGATCTCCCGGCACTTTTACGAGAACCCCGATGAGTTTGCAGACGCTTTTGCCCGCGCCTGGTTCAAGCTCACCCATCGCGATATGGGCCCGCGAGCCCGCTATCTCGGTCCCGAGGTGCCCGCCGAAGAGCTGGTCTGGCAGGATCCGATCCCGGCCGTTGCAAGCCCGTTGATCGATGACAAGGACATAGCCTTGCTAAAAACAAAGATCCTGGCTTCCGGCCTGTCCGTTTCGCAGCTGGTATCGACCGCCTGGGCCTCGGCTTCCACTTTTCGTGGTTCCGACAAAAGAGGTGGGGCCAATGGCGCGCGCATTCGTTTGGCTCCCCAAAAGGATTGGGAGGTAAACAACCCAGCCGAATTGGCCAGGGTCCTGGAGACCCTCGAAGGCATCCGGCAGGATTTCAACAAGACCCAGTCTTCTGGCAAGAAAGTTTCGCTCGCCGACCTGATCGTGCTGGCTGGATGTACCGGCGTCGAAAAGGCGGCAAAGAATGCAGGACAGGATGTGACGGTGCCTTTTACTCCCGGACGCGCCGATGCTTCCCAGGAACAGACGGACGTAGAATCGTTCTCCGTGCTGGAGCCCCCCTCGGACGGTTTCCGGAATTATCATAATGCGCAATCCAAAATTTCGCCGGAGGAAAATCTCATCGACAAGGCGCAGCTGCTGACGCTGACGGTCCCCGAGATGACGGTCCTCATCGGCGGCATGCGCGTGCTCGGCACGAACTTCGACCGGTCTGCACACGGTGTCTTCACGAAGGATACGGGCGCGCTCACCAACGATTTCTTTGTCGGCCTGCTCGATCTCGACACCTCGTGGGAACCGGCCACCAATGGCGCCCTGGCGGCCTCCGATGCGCTGCACGCGAACGCCGACGCCCCGCACATCTTTGAAGGCCGCGACCGTAAAACCGGCCGGCCGAAATGGACCGGCACCCGTGTCGATCTCATCTTCGGCTCCAATTCCGAGCTTCGCGCCATCGCCGAAGTATATGCCTGCGAGGATGGAAAACAGAAATTTGTGCAGGACTTTGCTGCAGCCTGGGCGAGGGTGATGAACCTCGACCGGTTCGATCTTGCCTGATCTCTCTCATCCCGCCGCTTTTTCTGCCGGCCCGGGCGTTCCGCCCGGGCCGGCCCCATTTCAGGACTCCCCGTCCCGTTTTTGGAAGATTTCCCGAAAATTTAACCGTTTAATCAATTGGCTTATAGTTGTTTATGAAATTGGTATGTAAATGGCCTTCCTATAAGAGTATTCTCTTACGATAAGCCTTATCTGCATTATCCAATTCCTAAAACCGACTTATATGTCCCCTGGCTATCGCATCTTGCTGTTCCTGTTCGGCACCCTTCTGATACTTTCCCTGCAGGTTCATGCCACCCGCTTCTGGGTCGCTGCCACCGCTTCCAACTGGAATAATTCCGCCAACTGGTCGACCGTCTCCGGAGGAGCGGGAGGCGCCAGCGTTCCCGGTCCGGCAGACCCCGTCACCTTCGACGGCGGCGGCGCGGGCAACTGTACCCTGGACATTCCCGTTAGCATTTTGAGGATCACCGTGCAGGCTGCCTACGCCGGGACCATCATACAGGGCGCCAACAGCCTGATTACTTCCAATACCGCCACTTTCTCCGGTGGCATATTTACCGGCGGCTCCGGCAACATCACCTTCGGCAACAATTTTACGCTCAGTGGCGCGACCTTCACCTCGACCTCCGGTATCCTCGAGTTCGACGGCAATAGCTCATTTACCAGCGGCACCTTCAATCATAACAATGGTTCCGTAAAATATGTGGCGACCGGCGGGGCCAGCGCGATCAACGGGGTCAGCCCTGCTTTCTACAACCTGGAATTTTCCGGTCAGGGGTTTGCTTATACTATCAACTCGCTTCCCGATATCACGGTCGCCAATAACCTGGACTTCACTGGCTCACTTTTCTACAACCTCAACACCGGGGTCATCGATGCGAGCGGCGATATCAATGTTACTAATACCGCAGCCGGTTGCAGCGGCTCTGCGGTTGTCAATATCATCGGCACAGGCACGCAGAACTTTACCGGCAGCACTACGGTAGGGGGCGGTGCCCTTCCCAAAGTAACGATCAATAAACCTTCCGGCGTCCTGGATCTGTTCAACTTTCCGGCCTGTTCCAATGCGTTCACGTATACAGCAGGTACCGTCAATCCCGGCTCCTCCACCTGGTGTTTTACCGATGGCACCGCGGGCTCTTATTCCATTACCGGCAGCCTGACCTTCACCAATATGGATTTTATCGCGATCACTCCGATCACGTACAACATGGCGGCCGGGACCGTACTCACCGCCACGGGAGATCTTGCTATGACGGGTACGACCAGGATCACCATCAATACCGGTACCATCAACGTCAACGGGAATATCACGCTGACCAATACCGCGACAGGCGGAGGTGGCTCGGCTATCCTGAATATTATAGGCACAGGCAACGAGAGCCTCGATGCGTCCGCGCTTGCAGTCAGTCAAAGCATCCTTCCCGCGGTCACTATCAATAAGACCACGGGGACATTGACGCTGAAAGGCATTATTTCGGTAGGCAGCGATTGGACTAAAACGGCTGGAACGGTGGACGCCACTACTTTTGCATCGACGGTCGCCTTCGGAGGCAGCGGTCTGAATGTAACGAGCGCAGGCATGACCTTCTATAATGTCACGGTTACCGGGAATACGGTCACCCTCCTCGATAACTTGACGGTCGCGGGCAATGTGACCATTACGGGTGGTAAGATCTCGCCCGGTGCCAGTTCGATCAATCTCTCCGGCAACTGGAATGATTATGGCACCACCGGGTTCGCAAAAGGAACGAGCACTTTAATTCTCAACGGATCGGCGCTTCAATCCATCTCCAATCCGGGCGGGGAAACCTTTGCCAACCTCATCGTCAACAATTCAGGCGCCGGTGTCCAATTACTAGGCAATACTTTTGTCCAATCCACCCTGACAATGACGTCGGGAAATATCGATCTCAACGGGAACACTCTGACCCTCGGAGTCTCCACCGCCAACAACGGTACGCTGTCTTATACGAATGGAACCATCATCAATACCGGAACATTTACCCGCTGGTACAAGGCCACCGCTATCGCCGGCAACACCGGACTCTTTCCTGTCGGCACCGCCGCCAACTACCGGCCCATCATGGTTACCAGCACTTCCAACCCCACGACCGGCGGCACGATCTCGGTGAGCTATACCGACGCCACCACCAATACCGGTGTATCCATCGCCGACGGCGCATCCATCGTGCAGATACGCAAGGATCTCAATTGGGCAATGTCGACGGCAACCCTGGCGGGAGGCACCTATAATCTGCAAACACAGGGTACAGGTTTCGGTCAGATCGGAAACGTATCCGACCTGCGGCTGACGCTCGCAAACAGCGTTGTGGCCACCGCCGGCGCCAATGGGGGTACAACGACCGACCCGCAGATCAACCGGACCGGCTTGTCGCTCGCTGACCTTACGAATACTTTTTATATCGGCTCCGTGAACCCGGGCTTTACTACGCTTCCTGTCTCGCTGGCGTATTTCAAAGGCGATCTCGCCGGCGGTCAGGTGAACCTGTATTGGGGCTGCGCGACCGAACAACAGGGAGAATGGTTCACCGTTCAACGTTCAAAGGATGGTCATTCGTGGGAAACGCTTGTACGGCTGCCTGCGTCCGACGTCACTTCCGCTCCCGATGCCATCTTCCCCGGTGCGTCCCGGGCTTATTCTGCAACGGACCCGGCGCCGTATCCCGGTACATCTTTCTACCGCTTGTATCAGGAAGACGCCGACGGAAACCCGGCTTATTCTCCTGTCCTTTCCTTTCGGCAAGGCGGCAATTCCGATGTCATCGATGTATTCCCTGTTCCGGCCACCGATCATCTCACTATCGGCTTCCCCGGGACCGGCAGATACTCCGTCATGCTGTTGAACAGCGCCGGCCAGCCTGTCCGTGATCCACTTTCTTCCACCGGCGGCAGCCTTACCCTGCAGGTATCCGGTCTGCCCGCAGGACCGTATTTCATCCGTATCGATCATAACGGAGTGACGGAATGCAGAACGGTACAGATTTTCCGGTAGCGGATTACCGACGGCACGATCCCGATCATGATTGGCAGAGCCTAAACATAAAATAAGGCCGCCCCTCTCGGGGCGGCCTATGCGGAAGGTACTAAATCCGGGTCGACTCAAAAATGGATAAGGGCCCCGGAGGGCAATGGTAATGGAACGTAGAAAAATAATTACTCCGGCGCGATCTCTTCCGCCTCGTGCTTCTTTACATATTCGTTCAACATCAATCCGAACATCTGAACTTTCGTCAACCGGCAAGCGGCTGCCATTCTGAACAATTCTTCCAGCGTGAATTTCTCGACCTGGCTCATCATCACCGTGAACCGGTCTACTTTCTTCCCCAGATCGTTGGCGACGATCGTCTTGGGGATATATTTGAAGATATCGGTAAAGGACACTATTTTACCTTCTGACAACATGGGCTTGATAAGGTCATAGCGAGAATCTCTGTTTCCCATAACACAAAAAAAAGTTTTTTCGAATTATAAATTGGCGGTGCAAAGACATTTTTTTTCGCCTTTCCTTTTTTGTTCCCCGGGTCGTCATTTTTTAAAGCCATGTTCTACTTTTTCTTACTCCCATTTATTCAGTATCGCTGGAATCCGCTGCTGTAAAGGATCACAAGGTATTTGCTGTGAACAAAATTACTAAAAAAATTAGTAATTGATGACTAAAAAAATTAGTTTGTTCATAACTTTGTTCCCACAAGACCTTGCGATGTATCTGACCAAAACCTATTTTAGTTTTAAATACGGGACCTTTCCGACAGAACAGCTCGTCATGGCCGGCGTCGAGGCCGGCGCCACTTCCCTCGCCCTCACCAATATCAACTCCACCTGCGACGCCTGGGACTTCGTCCGGTACTGCCGGCGTGAAGGGATCAAACCGATCCTGGGCGTCGAGATCCGAAACGATAACCGGCTGCTTTATACCCTCATCGCCGCCAACAATAACGGCTTCCGCCAGATCAATGACTTCCTGTCCGATCACTTGCTGGAAAAAAAACCGTTCCCCCAACCCGATGCACTGCAGCCCCCGTTCAGGCAATCCGGGGACGGGTTCATCATCTATCCCCTCGGCGGCAAAACACCCGACCGGCTGCTGGAAAACGAACGCATCGGCGTCCTCCCCGGCGAGGTAGGCCGGCTGCTGAAAGCGCCGATGACATCCTGTCCCGACAAATGGATCGTCCGCCAGCCGGTCACTTTCCAAAACAAGGTCTATTATAATCTCCACCGTCTCCTGCGGGCAATGGCAGGCAATACCCTGCTCTCCAAACTCAACCCGGAAGACGTCGCCGGCGAAAAGGAATACTTCATCCCGCCCGTCGAAATGCTGACGGCCTTCGGCCAATACCCTTTCATCATCACCAACACCTACCGCCTCATCGACGCCTGCGCGATCGAAATGACCTTCGGCCAGGACAAGAACAAAAAATTGTACGGCGCCAGCCGCGAAGATGACCGGGTATTGCTGGAAAAGCTGGCACGGGATGGGTTCCGGCTTCGTTACGGCGCCGGCAAGAAAACAAAACAGCGCCTGGACAAGGAACTCCGCATCATCGATAAAATGGGCTTCACCGCTTATTTCCTCATCACCTGGGATATGATCCGCTATGCCCAAAGCAGGGGCTTCTATCACGTTGGAAGGGGCAGCGGCGCCAATTCCGTCGTAGCCTACTGTCTCCGGATCACCGACGTAGACCCCATCGAACTGGACCTCTATTTCGAACGCTTCCTGAACCCGCACCGGACCAGCCCTCCCGATTTCGATATCGATTTTTCCTGGCGCGATCGCGACGAGGTCATCGATTACATGATGAAACGCTACGGTAAAAAACATACGACGCTGCTGGGCATGTACCCGACCTTTCAATACAATGCCATCGTTCGCCAGCTGGGCAAGGTTTTCGGTCTGCCGAAATCGGAGATCGATGCGCTGGCCGACGGCCGTCTTCATCCCCGTAACGCCGATCGCGACGCCAAACACGGACCCGCCGACAAATTACACCGTGCCATCCTGCAATACGGCAGACTCCTCCAGGATTTTCCCAGCGGCCTCAGCATCCATCCCGGGGGCATACTCATTTCCGAAGAACCGTTGTCGACCTGGTGCGCCGTACACCTGCCTCCCAAGGGCTTCCCTACCTCCATGATAGATATGTTCGTTGCGGAAGATATCGGTCTCTATAAACTGGACGTGCTGAGCCAGCGCGGCCTCGGACACATCAAAGAATGTACGCAGCTGATAAAGACCAATCATCGCGTCGATATCGATATCCACGACATAGACAAATTCAAAAAGGACCCCGCCATCAAAGAACAGCTCCGCGCAGGCAATACGATCGGCTGTTTCTATATCGAATCCCCGGCCATGCGCCAGTTAATAAGGAAACTTCATTGCGACAACTATGAAGGCCTCGTGGCCGCCAGCTCCATCATCCGCCCCGGCGTGGGACGCAGCGGCATGATGCAGCAATACATCTACCGGCATAACAATCCCGGTAAATTCGAATATGCGCACCCCCGGCTCGAAGACCTGCTGGGCTCGACCTATGGCGTCATGATCTACCAGGAACAGGTCATACAGGTGGCCCACGAATGGGCGGGCCTTGACATGGCCGACGCCGATCTCCTCCGCCGGGCTACCAGCTCCAAATACCGCGGGAAAAGCCAGCTGCCCATGCTGAAAGAGAAGTTCTTCGCCGGCTGCGCCAACTACGATTACCCCATACCGATAGTAGAAGAGATCTGGCGGCAGATCGCCAGCTTCGCCGATTACAGCTTCTGCAAGGCCCACTCCGCCAGCTTTGCCGTGGAAAGCTATCAAAGTCTTTTCCTGAAGACCCACTACCCTATGGAATTCGCCGTGGCCGTCATCAACAATTTCGGCGGTTTCTACAGCCGGGAGCTCTATTTTTACGAGCTGATGCGCACGGGCGCCAGGGTCCACCGCCCCTGTGTCAACAACAGCGACTACTATACCAACATCCGCGGAAAGGACGTCCACGTGGGCTTCATCCACATCAAGGGGCTGGAACAGGCTTACGCGGACCGGCTCCTGGAAGAACGTGAACGCGCCGGTCCTTATGAAGACCTTGCCGATCTCATCGAACGCACCGCCGTCCCGCCCGAACAGCTGGACCTCCTCATCCGGACCGACGCCCTCCGCTTCACGGGGAAGAACAAAAAGGAGCTGCTATGGCATGGCGATTTTTTGCAAAAGAAGACGACCCATTCCGCGACCCCGCCGAATCCACTCTTCAAAGAAGCCCCGCTCACCTTTACCCTGCCGGTATTGCCCGTCTACCCGATGGAAGATTATTATGATGATATCGAGTTGCTGGGGTTCCCCGTCGGCGACCCCTTTCTCCTGGCCGATGACGACCCCTCCCGCTACCTGGCCGCGCGCGATCTGCCCGACCGCATCGGCCAGACCGTCATCGTTTTCGGTTACCATATCACGCACAAACCGGTGCGCACCGTCAGGGACGAGATCATGAGCTTCGGCACGTTCCTCGATGTCAATAAAGAGTGGATCGATACCGTACATTTCCCGGCCATTCACGCGGCCCATCCTCCCCAGGCAGGTTTTTACCGGCTTACGGGCAAGGTGATCGAAGAGTTCGGCGTCTGCAGCCTTGAAATCACCCGCATCGAAAAAGCAGGACTTAAAAAAAGAAACTCATAACGATATGCATACCTTACCCCCCCATTCCGTCGGCCCGGTCGCGCCCCCCGACGGCCCGTCGGCGCCCGGCCGACTTCCGCCCCTCTGCCTTGGGCGCGCGTCCGACTTCCGCAATATCGCCCACTTCGACCTGGACGCATTCTTCGCATCGGTGGAATGCCTGAAAAACCCCCGCCTGAAAGGCAAACCGCTGATCGTCGGCGGCTCGGGCGATCGCGGCATAGTCGCCTCGTGCAGCTATGAGGCGCGGAAGTTCGGTATCCACAGCGCAATGCCGATACACCTGGCCCGCCGTCTCTGCCCTGAAGCCATTATCATTAGGGGCGACATGGAATCCTATTCGAAACATTCACACATCGTGACCGAAATCATAGAGGCAAACGTCCCCGTATTCGAAAAAGCCTCCATCGACGAGTTCTATGTCGATCTATCGGGCATGGACAAGTTCTTTGGCTGCAGCCTCTTCGCACGCGAACTGAAAGCCCGGGTCATGAAAGAAAGCGGCTTGCCGGTATCTTACGGCCTGGCCAGCAACAAGCTTATCAGCAAGGTGGCCACGGGAGAGGTTAAGCCCAACGGCCAGCTGGAGATCCCGTTCGGTAATGAAAAAAACTTCCTCGCCCCCCTGTCCATCTCCCGCCTGCCGGGCATAGGAAAAGAAACCGCGTACAAGCTGATCCGAAGAGGGGTCGAGACCATCCGGGTCCTCAGCGAAATACCCGTCGAAATGCTCGCGACCATGCTGGGCAGGCCCGGCATTGAGCTATGGCAAAAAGCGAACGGTCTCGACGAGTCCCCCATTATCCCCTGGCGCGAACAAAAGTCCATCTCCACCGAGCGGACTTTCGACACCGACACCATCAACCTGGGTTTTCTGCATGCCGAGCTGGTCCGGATGACCGAGTCCATCGGTTTCGAGCTGCGCAAACAGGACAGGCTGACGGGTTGCCTGACCGTCAAGCTCCGCTATTCGAATTTCGATACGGTCGCGAGACAAAAGACCATCGACTATACCAATGCCGACCATATCCTGCTCCGCACCGCCCAGGAGATCTTCGACAAGCTGTATGACCGGAGGATGCTGATCCGGCTGCTGGGCATCCGCTTCACCCGGCTCGTCCCCGGCAATTACCAGATCAAGCTCTACGAAGACACCCAGGAGGTCATCCGTCTCTACCAGTCGATCGATTCCATCAAGCGGCGATTCGGCGAGGGGGCCCTTTTCCGGGCCGTCGGCACGCGCCTGCGTCCCTGAGGCGGCTTTTTTTGTATCTTACAAGGGCATGTACAACCCATTTCCGCTGCTGACCCGCGGTCTCCTGGCAGATCAGCTCGCAAAAGGCAAACGCTTTTTTGTGCGCCAAACCTTTCCGCGGGGAATGGAGCCCCGCCTGATCGCAGCCTTCCTGGTCAGGGCCTATGCGGCAGACGAAAAAGATACCGCCTTCAAACATCTGGAATCCCTCGCCACCGACGGCAACGCGTTCCTTTACGATACCGAAACTCCCGGACACCTGGAAAAACTGGCCATCGCTTCGACCCAACCCTTCGGATACAAAATCTACTATGCCGCCAAGAAAGGACTGGACTGGCGGCCACCCCCCGCCTACCAGGAAAAAATGCGCCGGTACATCCTGCGAAATCATCCCGGCTGGCGTCCGCAAAAACAAGGAGACGCGGTCGACATCGGTCTCTACGAGGAATTCGGCCGCCTGTTTATCAGATTTATCCATGAGGACGAGGAGGATAGGATACCCTTCGACCTGATCGAAAACTATTGACGATATATATGTGTCTCGATATTTCCTTCTATTCCGCCCTGCAGCTGATAGACAACTATTTTCCCGACCTTATCCATGACGGTGAGATCGTCTTCGACCTCGACATGGGCATGCATTTCATGGCGCTGGGCCATAACCGCTACCCGGTGGTCATCTTCGACAAGGACCGCTACCACCGCCACTATTTCGAATGGGGCATCATCGCCGAATACATGGACACTCCCGAAAAGATCAAGGCCATGCGCCGGTCCATGGTCAATGCCCGCAGCGAAAAGATCCTGGGCGAGCGCCGCTCGTTCTGGAACCGGATCCGCGGAAAAAGATGCCTGATACCGGTGACCGGCATCTACGAGCACCGCGAGATCAAAGGCTGGAAGAATAAGGTCCCCTATCATATCCGGCTAAAAGACCGCCCGGTCTTTTGCATACCGGGTCTCTATCATTACAATACGAAGATGCCTTCCGATCCCGAGACCGGTGAGATGCGCGGCATGTTCACCCTTATCACCCGGGCCGCCAACCCGCTCATGCGGCAGATCCACAACAGCGGCGATAACGCTTTCCGCATGCCGCTTTTCCTGCCCAAAGAAATAGAGCTGGAGTGGCTTCGCCCCGATCTTACCGATGAAGGCATCGGTCGCATCCTGGATTTCGAAATGCCCTCCGACCAGCTGATCGCCGACGCCGTCTTCAGCATCCGCGGCAGAAGCCCCCGCCCCGATGGCCAGCCCAAGACCGAACCTTTTGCATGGCCCAATCTTCCGCCGCTCGGCAACGATGACGGCCAACAGCAAAAAGCACTTTTCTGATGGATCTTTTTGTCCTGATCTTTCTCGTCGCCGGCGCCACAGCCAGCCTTTTCCTCAAGAAGCTGACCCCAATGGCAGCGCTGACAGGCGCCGTGCTGGGCGCCCTTATCTATGTCGGCGCCGGCCTTATGGGTCTTACGCTGCTGGTGGTCTTTTTCCTCATCGGCACAGCCGCTACTTCGTGGAGGAAGAAAGACAAGCTCCTTATCGAAGGCCCGGCATCACATCAACCCATGCGCCACACCGGTCAGGTCCTCGCCAATGCCGGCGTTGCAGCCCTGTTAAGCTCCCTGGCCATCGCCATCCCCACACATAACCGGCTTTTTTCCCTGATGATGGCTGCGGCTATCAGCTCCGCAATGGCCGATACGCTTTCTTCCGAACTCGGAATGATATATGGCCGGCGCTGTTTCCACATCCTCACGTGGAGAGCCGACCGACGAGGGGCCGACGGAGTCGTCAGCATAGAGGGATTAGTTCTCGGCATCGCAGGGTCGATCCTCATAGCCGCCATTTACGGTATTTTCACCATCCCTCAACATTCGCCATTTTTCCCACTCGCAATGGTCCTTCCCTGGCGGTCCTTCTTTCTCATCGTGGCCGCGGGAACTTTCGGCAATCTCGCCGATTCTATTTTAGGCGCCCTATTCGAACGACGCGGCATTCTTTCCAACGACCTCGTTAATTTCCTCAATACCCTGCTCGCCGCCATCTTCGCAGGCGCACTTGCGCTATAACCAGCTGAACCACATCGACGCCAACCATCCTGCACCGTCCTGCCCGACCGTGTCGGAGCATAAGTATAAATACGTAAATTTTCGGTTGGACTTCATGCGAACAATCTGTTGAAACGCAGTGTTGGAAAGGGTTTCACAATTTTTTTTCCGCTTTGCGATAATAGAATTAACATTAAGTTGTTTCCTCCGCTGCAAAAAAGCGCTGTATATTTGTACCATCAAAGCCGATAAGTTCAGGGCTCCCTCAAAGAGCCCGTCGAAATAAAGAGTTTTCATATGGCAAGCAATCGTTAGAGGTCGACTGTTTCTACAGTGGACCTTTCTTTTTTTCCGCCCCAACCGGATTAGCCGGGCGGCTTTTTCTTTTTAGCGGTACGTCTCGTATACCGGGACGACCTTACGAACCCCCTAAAAACTGAAATCCGCGAACAAGTCGCGGACTCAGCTTCCTATATGTAACACGCGCAGTATGCTTTTTTACGGGCCCCGGCTGCCCTGGCCAGGCTATCGGCGATGTCCCTTGGCGCCCTTAGAAGAACCAGCTCGACAATTGCGATCTGCTCATCTGAAGCCAGTTCTGGGAAGGCTTGGGACTATTGTCCACCATGTCGGTATTCTCAACCTTCACCTTGACGGCAATGACCGTCTCATCATTCATCTTCCGGCGCATTTCCTCGGACAGCGCCGCATTCGCTTCGGCAGTATCCGCCTGCAGATAGGCGATACCCCTAATCTTTACGAAGAAATCTTTTCCTTTTTTAAAGAAGTCGAGCTTGGCGGGAATCTCACGCTCATACGCTTCGATATGCATGGCAGGCTTAGGGATCACGAACCAGATCTGCCCATCGCTGTCCAGCTCCACATCGGAGATCACATGAGTCGGAAGCTTTACGATCGATTTGCTTTCAGTAAAAAACAACGCACTCTGCAATTCCCTGATCCTGCTCTTCAATATGATGGCTTCTTGTTCCTGGGTGGTAGCGTATGCCATAGTTTAAATGTTGGGTAAAGATTTTTTGTTTCCGTCCTCCGCAGCCCTCGATCCGTTTGGCCGCGGTCGATGAATAGAAGACAATTGGCATACCAATCCGCAATAAATTGATTATCAACACGAAACAAAGCGGCTTTTGCCCCGGCGGCGTCCCAAATCGGGATTGCTTTTCCAAAAAACGACCATCAGCTATTTGTCCAGGTAGGGCAATATGGCCTGTTGCCATATCTTATATCCCTTTTCATTCATGTGCAACTTGTCCGCGATAAAGAGTTCATCTATCGGATGCCCATGTGCGTTCAGCATCAGGTGATAGACATCGACGAAGGCGGCATGGCTTCGCTCCGCCATAAAATTACGGATGAGATCGTTGGCCTCTTCCATTTCGGGCATCAGCTTTTCCCTGCTGGGACTCGGCTTGATCGAAACAAAAACGATATCTACATTTTCCAGGTGCTTGCGGATCATGTCGTACAGCTTGACGAACCGTTTGTAAACTTTCCTGCCTGTTAACTTTTCTTCGGCCAGATCGTTGTCGCCGCAGTAGATGACTACTTGCCGCGGGTGATAGGGATAGATGATGGCTTTGGCATAACGGATCAGGTCGTCGAAGGTCGATCCGCCAAAACCGCGGTTGATGATCGTATAGCCTGGGAAATCGGCCTGGACGTTGGTCCATTTACGGAATGACGAGCTCCCGATGAACAGAATGGCATTGGCGGGCGGGAAATGAAGACTATCCCGGTGTTTGAACTCGGCAATCTCATTCCAGAACGGAGGTTGTGCCGCTACGGACGGCTGACCGGGCGGAGCCGTTTGCGCAGCCGCCTGCGTTTGCGCAGGAGGCGGCGTTTGCGCGTGCAACTGCCCTGTAGCATACAGCAGGAGACAGGATAGGACGATGCTGGAAATCCAGGCCGGTAGGAGTCGTTTCATTGCTAGTTTTCCCTTGGCTGCGAAGCTAATGATTATTGTTGTAAATTAGGAGTCTACCGCATCCCTCGCATGATCGACATCAGCGCCATCCTTCTCGCCGCAGGCTCTTCGGGGCGCATGGGCGCCGTCAACAAGCTCCTGCTGCCCTGGCGGGGCGCAACAATTGTGGCCGCTGTCGCCCGGCACTTGCTTTCGGCCGGTATCGGGGAAGTCATCGTAGTCACCGGTTACCAGCCCGATGATATTGGAAACGCCCTGCAATCCCTTCCGGTCACGCTCGTCCATAACCCCGCCGCTCATACGGGCCTAACCGGCAGCATCCAAAAAGGCGTCAGTATTGCCCGCGGCGCCGGTTTCATGATCTGTCTCGCCGATATGGTCTTGATTACCCCGGAAGAATACCTATTGCTTGCATCTGCTTTCCGGCAACAGTACGCTCTCGATGACCGATGTATCGTTCTCCCCGATTTCCAGGGCGCAACCGGAAACCCCGTGATTTTCTCCGCCGCTTACCGGTCCGCGATCCTGCAGCACCCCGATCCGGAAGGATGCAAGACGCTGGCACGCTCCACCCGGGATCATCACCTGCGCGTTTCCATGTCATCGGACCACGTCCTGAGAGACATCGACTACCCCGAAGACTATGCGGCGCTCAACCCCTGACCTCGATCGCATCGGCTCTCACACCTTCATCCTCTTAACGCCTCGATCGCATCGGCCGTTTTCGCCAGCGGTTTGCCCAGCAGCCGGCTCCCCGTTTCCGTAATAAGGAGGTCCTCCTCGATCCGGATCCCGCCAAACCCGCGGAACGCTTCCAGCTTATCATAGCGTATGAAATCCATGAATTTCTTTTCCGCACGATACTGGTCCATCAACTCGGGGATAAAATAAAGTCCCGGTTCAATGGTAACCACGAACCCAGGTTCCAGGGCGCGCGCCAGCCGCAGCGATTTCAATCCGAATTCCTTGCTCTTCTGCAGCGTTTCGGTATACCCGACATATTCCTCTCCCAGGTCTTCCATATCGTGCACGTCGAGCCCCATCATGTGCCCCAGCCCGCATTGAAAAACGATCGTATGGGCCCCCGCGGCAACGGCCTCCGCCGGATCCCCCTTCATGACGCCGGCATCTTTCAATCCCTCCATCAGCCGCCGGGCAGCCAGCGCATGCACGTCCCGGAACAAGACCCCCGGGCGCAGCGCCTGTACCGCAGCTTCCTGCGAAGCAAGCACGATATCGTACATCTCCCGCTGGATGGCGGTGAAACGCTTCCCGACCGGGAACGTCCTTGTCATATCCCCCGCATAATGCATGGCATTCTCCGCGCCGGCATCGCAAATAGCGATACGCCCTTCGCGCATGACCGTAGGCCCATAGTGATTGTGCAACACCTGCCCATTGACCGTGAGGATCGTGGGAAAGGCCAGGTTACCCCCTCCGCTGATCGCGATTCCTTGCAGACCTCCAGCCAGCTGCGCTTCGGTCATACCATCCCGGCACATGGTGACAGCCGCCAGATGCATCGCAGCCGTAGTATTCACTGCCTCTTCGATCTGGACGACCTCTTCAGCCGATTTGATCGATCGCTGCGCAACCACCGCTTTGATCAGCGGTACCGACGCATGCGTTGCGATGCCGCCACCCGCGATACCCAGCCAGGCACTCAGCTTCAGGATGTTCTCGGGCCGGTACGGCGGCAGGAAATGGATCGTGCGACCTGCCCCCCTCGCCGTAGCAATATCCGAAGACAATGCAGTAAGTGCACGCGTCTCGGTGATACCAGCTGCCGCCGCCTGTTCGGCCAGCGTTGGTTGCGGTCCCGTCCAAACGATCTCATCCATCGTCAGCTCCCTTCCATAAACGACCTCGCGGTCATTGTCGATATCGATGAGGGCCGTCAGACCCGGTTTGTCCAGTCCGAAAAAGTAGAGGAAGCTGCTGTCCTGGCGGAAAGGATAGAGATTGTCCCGGTAGTTCATGCTGCTTTCCTCATTGCCCTGCAGCAGGATCATTCCTTTGCCGATCTCCGCCGCCAGCATGGCCCTCCGGGCCTTATAAACCGATTGATCGAACATAGCATTATTCATAGATCACTTTTTTAAGATAAAAAACGCGGCTGTCAACCAGCGGCATGGTCTCACTGCTGACAGCGAAGCCTTTCTTGTCGACCATTACCCGCCGGCTTCCCTTATCCGTGGTGATCTCCAGCGGCAACGGCATGTCGATATTCAGTAACCGCACCAGGTATTGCGTCGCGCCGGTCTGCCGCACATCTATTTCCAATTTGTCCGTCGTGTAAAGATAAAGATGGAACAGCGGCGACAGATCGATGCCCGAAGCATGACTGAAAAGCCGCTCCACATCCGCCGTGCTGGCCGTGTGCGTATAGGTCGTATTACTGTCGGTAGCCAGATGTTTCAAGGTCGGGAAAAAGATGCTGTCGCCGATGACATAACGCAGCGTATGCATGAAAAACGCGCCTTTCGGATAGATGTCCGGATGATAAGCTTCGTCTTCGGTGATGTCCTTACCCAATACGATGGGTTTATCATTGCGGATCCGCGGCGCGATACGCTGAAAATATTTCTCATAAGCGGCCTCGCCTTCCATGTCGCGCGTATAGAGCGCATCCCCGAAGGTGCCGATGCCTTCATGGATCCAATAATCGGCCCAATCTCCCGCAGTCACTTTGTTTCCCCACCATTCGTGACCGAATTCATGATTCATCAATCCGTCGAAATCCTGTCCGCCGACCGTCGTATACCGGAATTTATTCCCATAAGCATTCATGGTCTGATGTTCCATGCCCAGGTGCGGCGTTTCGACGATACCTATCTTTTCCTTTACCCAGGGATACTCTCCGAAATATTTCTCCTTTACACGCGCGAAACGAGCGAGCAGTTCCAGCTGGTGTGGCGCCTTGTCCGCGTGCTCTTTAAGGACGTAGAACTGCATCGGAACCTTATGGCCGTCGATGGTCGTGTACTCGCGGCTCACGACCGTATAATCGCCCACGTTGAAGACGATGCTGTAGTTGTTGATCGGGTAACTGGTCTTCCAGTGGTAGCTGCTTTTGTCCCCCTTCGTCTTTACCCCCTGTAACAAACCCGGCCCGGCTACGACCAATCCCCGTGGGACCGTGATCGTCATATCGACGCCCTCATCCGGCTCGTCGGAAGGATGGTCCTTGGCAGGAAAAAAGATCTTTCCCCCGGTGCCTTCGGCGGTGACGGCGACCCAGGGATGACCCGTGCTGTCGGTGGTAAAGGTAAATCCATCGTCCCAGGGTGGCCGCTTGGCGATCATCGGGTGACCGGCATAGTCCACTTTCACGGTGACCGGACCGGCAGGCCACGCGCTGGCGCCGGTGATATGCAATTCGTGATTTTGATGGGTGAACGCCGCCGGTTTGCCATTCACCAGCACCTTGCTGACGCGGAAGGAGTCCATCAGGTCGAAAAGAAGCGCCGCCGCAGGCTCTTTCATCCGGCACAGGATCGTTGTGGACCCCGCGACACTGCGGCCGGGGATGTCCAACGCCAGATCGATCGTGTAATGCAGAATGTCCACATTGGCCTGCTCGGGCTTCAGCTTGCCGCCATAAGCGGGCCGTTGCGCGACCGCCGCACCCGCCAGTAAAATAGAAATGCAGCAAAGAACGGTTTTTATCATGATCGTAGATTGGATTTGCAATCTACCGATGCCGGAGCGAACAGCCTACCCGTTAATTAACCTTTTATTGCCGTCACGCGACCCGCGCCAACGCCTGCCTACCCCCCGGCCCTTCAACCTTTCATGCCCCGGGCCAACGCCTGTTGCACCCCCCTCAGCTCGGCAAGACCCCTCAGGCGGCCAATAGCGCTATAACCCGGATACGTAGTCTTATGCAGATCGTCGAGCATCTGGTGCCCATGATCCGGACGCATCGGAATCGAGACGCCCCGCCGGCGCTGCACCTCCAGCAATTCCCCAACGACGGCAACCATGTCCACATCCCCATCGAGATGATCGGCTTCGAAGAAATTGCCTTCCACATCCCGTTTCGTCGCTCGCAAATGGATAAAATGGATATGATCCCCGAGGCGGCGGACCATTCCCGCCAGATCATTATCCGCCCGCACCCCATAGCTGCCCGTGCAAAAACAAAGACCGTTGGCACGTGATGGCGCACAGTCCAGCAAGTCCCGGACGTCCTGTTCGGTGCTCACGATACGCGGCAAGCCTAAAATGGGAAAGGGTGGATCATCCGGATGGATCGCCATCTTCAACCCTTCTGCTTCCGCAACAGGCACCACTTCCTGCAAAAAATAGAACAAATGCTCTTTCAACCTCGCCGCATCGATGTCCCTATATGTCTTCAGCGCCGCCAGGATCTGTTCCTCCGTGAACCGCTCTTCGCTACCCGGCAATCCCAATAGCGTGTTGCGGTAAAGCGTTTCCTTTTCCGGATCGCTCATCGTCTTCAGCCGCCGTTCGGCCTTTGCGATCTCATCGCTCGTGTAATCATTTTCCGCGCCCGGCCGTTTCAATAAAAAAAGATCAAAAGCTATAAAAGCCGATTTTTCGAAGCGCAGCGCCCTGCTTCTATCCGGCATCTCGTAGGCGATATCGGTCCGCATCCAGTCCAGTATCGGCATAAAATTGTACGTCACGACCTGCAGCCCGCATTTTGACACATTCCGCAGGCTCGCCTGGTAGTTGGCGATGTACTGCTTGTAACGGCCAGTCTGTTTCTTGATATCCTCATGGACGGGCAGACTTTCGATCACCGTCCAGCGCATTCCGGCCGCCTCCACCTCCGCCTTTCGCTTGTCGATCTCTTCTACCGTCCAAACCTCGCCGACCGGTATATGATGCAGGGCCGTCACGACTCCCGTACATCCTGCCTGACGGATATCCCATAGGCTAACCGGATCCTTCGGTCCATACCAACGCATCGTCTCTTCCATCAAAAAAACGCTTCCCATAAGATTTTCATTTTATCTCCACTTCCGTCTCCACCGCTTTTGCAGCGCCAAGCCGCTCGCTCCGGGCGCCGGGCAGCGAACCTGCTACGCTGATCCTCACCTTTCCCGCAGGCACAAAAGACTGCCCTTTCTCATCGATCAGCGACAACTGTTGCGGCGTCAGGGTAAAATGGAGCTTCATCGAGACTCCGGGCGCCAAAGATACACGCCGGAATCCCTTCAATGCAAATAAAGGCTCGTTCGGAAGGTCCTCATGCGTCACATACAACTGCGCCACTTCGTCGGACGCATATTTCCCGGTATTGGTCAGCGTTACCTCCACGTTCACCGGCTCGTCTTTCTTTATCCGCGGCTTCGACACCTGCAGATCGCTATACGAAAAGGATGTATAGCTCAGCCCGAACCCAAACGGATACAAGGGCTCCGCCGTCATATAACGATAGGTCCTCCCCTTCATCGAATAGTCCGTATAGGGAGGCAATTGATCGTACGATTTTGGAAAGGTGACCGGCAATTTTCCGGAGGGTGACACACGGCCGAACAAAATATCGGCAACCGCGTTCCCACCTTCTTCTCCGGGGTACCATACGAGCAATACGGCATCGGCCAGTTCCTGCACTTCGGCCAGGTTCATCGGGCTCCCGCCGGTGATAACGGCGATGACGGGATGCGGATTACCCTTCTTCAATTTGCGAAGGTATGCCATCTGCGCTGAAGGAATATTATAATCGAGCCGGTCGCCGAATGATGGTGAAGCCAGCGATTCGCCTTCCTCTCCCTCGAGCAATCCCGATATCCCCAGCACGGCGATCGTTGCATCGGCGGTCTGCGCTTCACCGGATGCCCAATCGATGGGATTTACATTCGGGCGGTCGAGCAAGACGCCCTGGCGATAGGTCATCTGACTTCCCGGCTGTACGTGCCCGGCCAGTCCCTCCAATATCGTGACCAGCCTGTCATTGACGCCATAATAGTTGCCCAGCAATACGTCTACGGCGGCGGCATTGGGACCTGTGACATAGTATTTCTTCAAACCGTCCGACAAGGGCAACACCCCGTCGTTCTTCAGCAATACCATGGATTTCTCAGCCACTTTCCGCGCAAGCGCGCGATGCTCCGGGCTGTTGATAACGCTCTCGGGTATCCGGTCGTAAGGGTTGGAGCCTGCGGGATCGAACAGTCCAAGGCGAAAACGCGTGCGCAACAGTACGGCGAGGCTGCTGTCGATCTCTTTTTGCGTCACCAGGCCCTGTTTCAATGCGTCGATCAGCGATAGATAGGTATCGCCGCAGTTCAGGTTTACCCCGCGTTGAAGCGCCAGCGCCGCTGCTCCCGTCTTGCTGGATACCAGCTTATGCCCCTCGTAAATATCGGCGATCGCATCGCAATCCGAAACGATATGTCCCTTGAACCCCCACTGTTTCCGCAATACATCCTCCAGCAGATAGGTATTGGCGCAGCAGGCTTCGCCATCCGTACGGTTGTAAGCGCACATCACCGCCTCCACTTTCGCGTTGACCAGCGCATGGAAGGCGGGCAGATAGGTTTCCCACAGGTCCTTGGGAGATACCACCGCGTCGAACTGGTGACGCAGCCGCTCGGGTCCGCTGTGCACGGCATAATGTTTCGCACAAGCCGCCACCTTCAGGTAATGCGGATCGTCACCCTGAAGCCCCCTCACCAACGCAACACCCATCCTCGATGTCAGATAAGGGTCCTCCCCATAAGTCTCCTGTCCCCTTCCCCATCTCGGGTCCCGGAATATATTGATATTGGGTGTCCAGAAGGTCAGCCCGCCGAAACGCATCCGGTAATTCTTTTTGACCGCCGCATTGTACATCGCCCTGGCCTCGTCTGAGATATCCGTCGCTACCTGGTGTACCAGGCTGTCGTCGAAGGTAGCCGCCATGCCTATCGGCTGCGGAAAAACAGTGGCTACACCCGACCGGGCCACGCCGTGCAGCGCTTCGTTCCACCAGTCATATTCGGGTACGTGTAACCGTTGGATCGCCGGCGAATTGTTCATTAGCTGGTAGACCTTTTCTTCCGGCGTCATTTGCCGGATGAGGTCGTCCACGCGGGTTTCGATAGGCAGCGAGGGGTTCAGCCAGGCCTGGCACCGCGCGTAGGAAAAAAGGAAGCAAACGATCGTCGTTAGAAGAAAAGTCTTTTTCATAGCAGACAGCTGATTTTCGGCTAATGTAAGGAAAAATGGAGCACAAAATGTAACCGATTACATTCACCGCCCATTCCGGCACCTCCCGTGCCTCGTCACTTCACACGCCCTTCGAATGGCGGAGCCGGTAACCCGTCCTTGAAAAGGATATCCCTGTTGAAAAGGTTGATACCGGCGGGATTGTCGGCCCATCCATAACGCACAGCGACGGGTTTCGCCACCGATTCGCTCCAGACGACCACCTTTTTCCCGTCCGTCTCGGCTTTCGCAGTAACGAACCGGCCATCATCCCCGGCGATGGTGAATCCCCTCAGCTCGCCTCCGCCTTTAACGATGAGATCCGTACCCGCTTCGGTGAACGTCAGATGAACCTTGTCCCCGTGTACTTTCATTGAATGATACAGCGGACCGGTGTAGATCATATTCGCTTTTCCATAGGCGACCGTTTCAGCACACAGGAAAAGCCGCCGGCCGATCTCTTCGAGCTTGAGGTGATCGGCTTCATCCACCTCCCCAAGGTCCGCGGCCACGACCATTCCCGTCGCAGGCAGTACCATCGCCGTCCGCTGCGCCTCCCGTACCTCCGCCCACCCGCTTTGCTGCACCCCGGCTTCCACCGCCGAGCCATGCCCCTCCAACTGCACATAGAGAAAGGGCAGACCGGGTTCACCCCAATGCGCCCGCCAGTCGTTGATCAGCGTGGGAAAAACCGTCCCGTATCCCGGAGCCTCCTTCACGTTGGCCTCACCCTGCCACCACAGCACGCCCTTTACCGTATAAGGCCAGATCGGGGCCAGCATACCGTTATACAACCCTCCCGTTGCCATCGGGTCCGCCGGGCCTGCGCCTTCGGCAAAACTGCTGTCGGCATAATGCGCGGCAATCTCGTTGTACCCGGGAAAATGTCTCAGCGTGGAGGGGCTAAGCCAGGCTTCCGCCGGCGCATCGGGTGCGCACACTTCTATCAGCCCTATCGGAATATGATGTCGTTCGTTTACTTCCCTGGCGAACAACCAGCCGATGGCTGACAGCGACCGCGCCGTTTCGGGTGTTACCGTTTCCCAGTGTCCCGTGACATTCTGCCGCGGACCCTTGTAATCATACCGCAAGGGTACATGGAACGTTCTGACAGGAAAATCGTCCGCATGCGAGACCATTCCGGTATCGGCAATCGTTCCCAGCGGTATCGCCATTTTCCCGCCTCCGGCGCAGATCCATACGTCTCCCACCAGGATATTCTTCAGCCAGATATGATTGATGCCGTTGATGTCCATTGTGAACGGTCCGCCCGCTTTTTTGGGCCCCAGCACCGTTGCCCATATCCCATTGTCCCCCGTGACACCTTCGGCCGTTTCCCCCGCAAATCGGACGGTTACCTTTTCTCCCGGTGAAGCAAAGCCCCAGATGCGGATCGGCTTGTCGCGCTGCAGCACCATCCCGTCCCCGACCAGGTGAGGAACCCTCACCTGCGCCATACACGCCGGCCCCGCGAGCAGCAACAGCGCCAATAAAGATCGATACATGAACACAATTTATACCGCAATATAAAGCAAATCACCACTCGCCTGCTCCGGCGGCAATCCCCCGCCGCTCAAAAAATCACTATTCCCCAACGCGCCGGCAATTCCCCCGCCCCATAAAAAAAGCCGGATATAGATCCGGCTTCGGGGGTTTTGCTAAACTATACTTGCTCAAATGTCTCAATAGCCTGGGTTCTGGTAGGCCGCCTTGACCGCCGCACTCACCTGCATAGCATCCAATTGTCCCTGCGGGATCGGACGCAACCAGAGATTGGGCGTGATCGTACGCGTATATGTCACCGGCGTATGATCCCCATAGTTCTTACCGCAGATCTGGTAACTGCTGGACAGGTTCGCCCACTGCTGCGTACGGATCAGGTCGAACCAGCGGTAACCTTCGCCATAGTATTCGCGCGAACGCTCCGCCAGGATATAGTCGATGTCTATCGTCGTCGGCGTAGCGGCGACCATGGCTGCGCTGTTATCCTGTACGAGGGCCGAATTGGCGGCATTGTTGAATTTCCATTTGCCGGCGCGTGCGCGGATGATGTTGATCAACCCGTAGGCAGTGCCGTCATTGGCATACTTACCCGTGACGGCCGTCGTCGGCGCGCCTTCCACAGCGGCCTCCGCCGCGATAAAGAACAGTTCGGAGAATTTCAGGATATTCCAGGGCCGCGTACTGGCCGAGTTCGGGTTGCCGAGTCCGCCTCCGTTATCCGTACGGTAATTGCTGATCTTCCAAAGACCCGGGAATACGATCCGGCTGATACCGCTCGGGTTCACCACAAAATCCGCGCGACCCGGCAATACGCCTGCTCCCACGCTGCTTTTATACACCGAGTTCGAATAATCGATCGTGGTGCCGGGATCCGTTTGCAGGAAGCTGAGAACGGCATCGCCCGGGTTCACCGGCAAAAAATTGGCATTGTACACCGGACCGGCAATACCTGCCAGGTTATAATCTGCCCTGTACACGGTCTGGAAAGTACCGTCATACCGCGAGTCGTTTGTCTTATCGGCGAACGTAGTATTGAAGACCCCGATGCAGGGGGCCATGCGAATGAACGGCCGGCCATAACCCTGCAACGACGCGCGCTGCACCGAGTTCACGTTACTCCATGAGGAGGAAGATTTACTGCTCGTCATCACAGGATAGTTCCAGTTCTGCATCCAGTAGGAGAAATTATCCGGCGCGCCGCCACTGCTGAAGGTCAGGCTGGCGCCATTGTATTGCTGGCTGTTTTGCGTATGGTCGGCATACAGCATACACTCGTTGTTCCGGTCGTTCGGCCCGTTGTTGACATCGTAATAAGTGGGCTGCAATCCGTACGGTCCGGGATTCTCGATCGCTGTGACCGCCGTCGTATACGCCTGAGCAAAATAATAATTGGCGTCGTGACCGGCCGGATCGTTTCGGCCCGAATCCGGGTAGGTGGGTATGGAAGCAGGATTCTTCAGCCACCAGGCATAGGTCAGGTACGCCTTGGCGAGTAACAGCTGCGCCACGGGTTTAGTAACGGTTCCGGTCAACCGCGAGGTCATCGGCAGATTGTTCACCGCCGTTTGCAGGTCCGGGAAGATACACTTGGTATACACGGACTGTACGCTGTTGCGCACCGACGTAGGCGTCGGCTTGGTATTGAACTGCAAAATGCCCGCGCCCAGGTCCAACGGCACGCCGCCGAAGGTCTGCACCAGCAAGAAATAATCCATGGCCCGGAAGAAATTCGCTTCCGATGTCAGTGCGACGCTTACGCCCGCCTTGGCGCCATATTGGATCACGCCGCTGGCCGTATTGATATTGGTGAAACAGACATTCCAGATCACGTCGCTGCGGCTGGTGGTGGAAGTAATAGCCCCCTGCCCCGTCATATCCATGACGAGGAAGTTCTGGTCCGCGCTCTGACCATAAGTCGATTCATCCGTGCCGACCTCCAGGGTATTGTACCAATAGCCCTGCCCGTACATGTAGCGGAGATGGGCATACATTTCCGTCAATCCTCCAACAACACCCGTCTGGGTCGTGAAGAAGTCAGGCGTATAAGTAGCACGTGGTTGCTCCTGCAGTTCCTTGTTGCATCCTCCAAGGAACGTTGCCGCCACGGCCATTCCAACTAAAATTTTATTAAATCGCATGCGTTTCATTATCGTAAAGATTTAAAAGTTTAAGTTTAGACCGACCAGGAAACTGCGCGTCGCCGGCGTGTTGAACCCTTGGATCAGCAGGCGATGCAGCGACGATGACAGGGGCACTGCCTGGAACTGGTCCCCATAAGAATTGGTTTCCGGATCCAGCCCCGTTTCTTTATGATACGGCGACAGCGTCACGAATGGATTTTGAGCGGTAACATACAGCCTGGCCTGCGGGAAGCCGAAACGTTTCGCCCACTTCGAAAAGGAGTAACCCAGGGTAAGCGTGCTGATCTTCAGATACGATCCGCTGAAATAGCTCATTGAATTTTGATATATCGGATTGTCCCCGCTGATCTGACCGGCCGGATTCGGAAACTTCGCATTGGTATTCGTCGGAGTCCAGTAATCGATCTTCAGGTTGTTCCTCCGGCCGCTCTCCAGGTTGAGATAGCTCGATCCACCATACAGCGTGCTGATGAGGATACCTCCGCTTTGGAAGATGCCCACAGCCGAAAAATCGAACCCCTTGTAAGTGACCCGTGTATTGAAACCGCCGATAAAATTGGGATCGGCATTCATGATCTGCCGGTCGTCGGGATCGATCGCCCTCGAAGGCACGCCGTTGGAACCAAAGCCGCCGGTGTATTTTACCTTGATCGTCCCCACATTCCCGCCGGGTTGCAAAATGCTTTCGTGACCCGCGGCGCTGTCGGCCGCATCCTTCCACAAGCCTACCTTCTGATAATCGTAGACGACATTGATGGGATGACCCACGAACCACCAGTTCGCCTGGTCCGCCGTTACACCCGATGCCAGGTGCGTCACCTTGTTCCGGTTGAACGACATATTCACACCCGCATCCCAGGTCACGCCGCTCTGCGTCTTCAGGATGGTCCCGTCAAGCGAGAATTCGATGCCCCTGTTCTCCGTGTTGCCCACATTGCCGGTATAGCTGCCTACGCCCGAGGTGGGAGGCAGGGTCACCTGCTGCAGAAGACCGTTGGTCTTCGTGATATAATATTCGACGGTACCCGACAGCCGGTTGTTCAGAATGGCAAAGTCTACGCCATAGTTCCAGGTCTTGGAGAATTCCCAGCTCAGCGCAGGGTTGGGCAGGGTGGACACATAATAGCCCGTCGCATAGGTCGAGGGACCGAAATTATAGGGATTGGTGTTCAAAAGCCCCAATGTGGAATACGGACTGACCGCCTGGTTGGAGGTCTCCCCATAACCTACCCGCAGCTTCAGCAAATTGACCTGGGAAACGCCTTTCATAAAGGATTCATTGGCGACGTTCCACCCGGCGGAGACGGCCGGATAGGTATGCCATTGATGACCGGGAGCTAATACCGACGCCCCATCCGAACGGACAGTACCCGATATCATATACCGGTTGTCATAGGTATACATGACACGCCCCATCCAGGACAACAATCCGCGTTCATTGTACAGCTGATTCTGCGGCAGGACATCGATCTCCTGGCTGGCCGTACCAATATTGTAGTATTGCAACGCATCCGCGGGAATGCCGATCCCCGAAATGGCTGTTTGATAGAATTGCGTCTTTTCGGTGGAATACAAGGCCAGTGCGTTGATCTGGCTCTTATTGAAGGTCCGGTCATAGGTGAGCAGATTCTCTATCGTCCAGTCCGACGTCTGCGCATAGCTCATGGAGGCGGTGGATGGAGCGGCAGGGTTGGTGCTGTTGACGCCCACGGCAGTATAACCGCCCGTATTGCTCTGGTTGTAATTCAGCCCCACATTGATGCGATAGGCCAGACCTTCCACGCCGGGAACCCGTACCTCGCCATAAATGGAGTTGTAGGTCGAATACCCCTTCGTTTGCTGAAGATATTGATCCTTCAGGCTATCGAGCACCTTTTTGGTTTCCACCCACTGCTGATCCAGCGGCATATTGATGACATATTTTAATGACCCATTGGCATTGTACGGGCTGGCCAGTGGCGAGTTGGACAGTGTGTTATACAGCCCGATCTGAGCCCCTTGCGTATAAGTCGAATTGTCGTTGGTGGTAAAACCCATCCGGACATATTTCCCGATGCGTTGATCGAGCGACCCGTGGATCGTAAAACGCCGGTAGGACTGTGTGGGTATGATGCCGACATTGTCATAATAGGAAGCGCCGAAATTGTAGCTGCCACCCTTTGTCGACGAGGATACGCTGATATCCTCATTGGTCACATTACCGGTCTGAAAAAGCAAACTCTGCCAGTCTGTATTCGTGCTGACGTTCTCGTCGGTCCCCAATTGGGCGGCGCCACCCTGCTGCAGGTAACGACCCGCGGTCTGACGCAAGGCCAGTAGCTGCGGTCCATTCATCATGGGGTATTTCGAAAAGATCTTATTAATGCCATAATAACCGTTGATCACAACACGTGGTTCCTGGCCGGAGGTGCCCCTGTAGGTGGTGATCAAAATAACCCCGTTGGCGCCGCGTGATCCATAGATCGCCGTCGCCGATGCATCCTTCAGCACATCCACGCTTCTCACGTCGTTCATATCGATATCTCCGATACTTCCCGGGTAAGGTATCCCGTCCAGCACGACCAGCGGATCATTCGTCGCAGTCAGCGAACGCGTACCGCGTATCCGTATCTGCATAGTGGCGCCCGGCTGCGTCGATGTCTGTGAAATAGCCACTCCCGGCAGACGCCCTTGCAAGGCCTCGGAAATATTGGCCGACGGCACTTCGCGCAGATTGTTCCCGGAGATCGACGCGACCGATCCCGTTACCGCCTCTTTTCGTTGGGTACCATAACCGATGACCACCACATTCGTAAGCTCGGGGTTCCCGGCAAGCAGCGTTACGCCGATCTGGGCCTGCCCCCTGTATGTAACCTTCACCGGCTCGAAGCCGACATAGGAGATTTGCAGGGTCTGCCCTTTGACCGCATTGATGGCGAAGTTGCCGTCCAGGTCGGTGGAAGTTCCTTTGCCGGTCTTCAGGTTCATCACGGACGCTCCGCTGATGGCCTTTCCACTTGAATCCGTCACCTTCCCATGCACCGGGGTACCTACGTCCTGTGCATATAATAATGATGACAGGAGCAAGCTCACAGCAGTCATCAGTATACCCGAAACAATACTGTTTCGCAACTTGAATTTTCGCATATGGAGTTTAGTTTTTTTAAAAAGCGATGTCGGCGAGAGAGGGCTCAGTGATGGAAGGAGCGGCTCGGGAGAAGATCCCCTTTCCGGTGCGTCAAATGGCTGCATAAGATCAATCGTTGTTTTGGTGTGTGATTCGCAAGGCTAAAGTAACGAATTTTCTGAAAAAATGTAACCGATTACATTTTTTTTCAAAAAAAAAGCTATTTTTACTTGGAACTACCGGATGTAAACGATTGTATGAGCCAATCCAAAGAAGTTACTATCTATGACCTCGCCCGTAAGCTGAACATCTCTATAGCCACGGTCAGCAGAGCACTAAAGGACGATCCGGTAGTCAGTAAAAAAACCAAAAAAAAGATTGCCGATCTTGCCCAGGAACTGGGCTACCGGTCCAACCACTTTGCACGCAATCTCCGTACCCAGCGTACCAACACGATCGGCGTCATCATCCCCCGGATAAACAGTTATTTCATGTCTTCCGTCATAGCAGGCATGGAAAATATTGCCAACCGCGAAGGCTACAATCTCATCATCAGCCAATCGTCGGAGTCCGCTCAAAAAGAGATCACCAACGCCAACACCTTATTTAATAGCCGGGTGGACGGCCTCCTCGTTTCCCTGGCCTACGATACCGACTCCATGGCGCACTTCGAACCCTTCCTGAAAAAGAAGATCCCCATTATCTTTTTCGACCGTACGGCGCAGCAATCGGAAGGCACCTGCATACTCATTAATAATGTAAAGGCCGCCTATGAGGCGACTACCCATCTAATCAGCCAGGGCCGCCGCCGGATCGTCCATATCACCGCGACCCCCAAAAGAAATGTATACGTCGACCGCCTGAAGGGATACAAGCAGGCCCTGGCCGATCAGCGCATCGTTTTTCGCGAAGACCTTGTGATCGTGGGCAACCTCAGCCAGGAAGCAGGCGTCGAAGCCGCCGGCGTCATCCGCGAGATGCGACCGCTTCCCGACGGCGTTTTCGTGGCCAACGACAACTGTGCGGTCGGCTGCATGACGGCGTTGAAGCAGATGGGTATCCGTATTCCCGATGATATCGCGTTCGTGGGATTCAATAACGACCCCGTCTCCACCGTCGTCGAACCCCATCTGACGACCGTCAACTACCCCGGTTACGAGATGGGACAGATCGCCGCCCGCAACCTGATCGATCACCTCGCCGGCTCATCCAGCATTCAATCCACCAATACGATCATACTCCGAAGTGACCTCATTATCCGAGAATCCTCGCTCACCCGGAAACCACCCTCATCATGAAGCGTTCCTTTTGTATCGTCCTCTGCCTGTTCCTATTTCGGTTGGTCGACGTCAGGGCAGAGGATGGCTACCGCCTTTGGCTCCGCTATGACCGGATAGACGATCCGCAATTGCTACAGCAATACCTCCGGAACATCTCCTCCTGCACTTTCCCCGTCACCGGCAGCGAGACCCTCTCGGCCGCCCGCAACGAACTGACCGACGCCATCCCCGGCCTGCTGGGCCGCCCGCTCCACTATACCACGACCCCTTCCGCCAATACGCTCATCGCCGGCACGCCCGCCTCCCTTCACGAACTCACCCGTCTCCACTGGAATTCCAATCTGGATCGCCTCGGGGATGAGGGGTTCATCATCCGCCGCTATACGCTCGACGGCAAGTCCGGTATCGCCATCGCTGCCTCCTCCGACAAAGGCGTGCTCTATGGCGTCTTCGCCTTCCTCCGCCTCCTTCAAACACATCAATCCCTGGAAAATCCAGATATCGTCAGCATCCCCGCCCGTCGCTACCGCATCCTCGATCACTGGGACAATATGAGCCGTAACGTGGAAAGAGGCTATGCAGGCCTCTCCCTGTGGGACTGGTTCACCCTCCCGACCTGTAAGGATAAACGTTATACCGACTATGCGCGCGCCAATGCCTCCATCGGCATCAACGGCGCCGTTCTCAACAACGTGAACGCGAACTACCTCTTTTTAACACCTGCCTTTCTCGAAAAGGCGGCGGCGCTCGCCGACCTCTTCCGGCCCTACGGCATCCGCGTCTTTCTTTCCGTCAATTTCGCTTCTCCGATACAACTGGGCGGTCTTCAAACGGCCGACCCGCTCGATCCTGCAGTTCAGGACTGGTGGAAAAAGAAGGCGGATGAGATCTATCGGTACATACCCGATTTCGGCGGCTTCCTCGTGAAAGCCAATTCCGAAGGACAACCCGGTCCGCAGAACTACGGCCGGTCGCATGCCGATGGCGCCAATATGATGGCCGACGCGCTCGCCCCCCATCGGGGCATCGTGATATGGCGCGCTTTCGTCTATAACCCAACGGCGGCGGACCGGGCGCGACAGGCCTATGACGAGTTCCATCCGCTGGATGGGAAGTTCCGCCCGAATGTCCTGGTGCAGATCAAGAACGGTCCCCTCGATTTCCAGCCGCGCGAGCCTTTCCACCCGCTGTTCGGCGCCATGCGGGAAACGCGGCTGATGCTCGAAGTACAGATCACTCAGGAATACCTGGGTGCCTCGAACCATCTCGTCTACCTCGCCCCGTTGTTTGCCGAATGCATGGACGCCGATACGCATACTCATGGCGACGGACCCACGGTCGGCCAGTCGATCAGCGGCATGGCGGGTGTCGCCAATACGGGCAACGATATCGACTGGTGCGGCCACATCTTCGCGCAGGCCAACTGGTACGCCTTCGGCCGCCTGGCCTGGGGCGCCACTCCCGCCGGCATCGCCGACGAATGGATCCGGCAGACTTTCACCAACAACACCACCGCCGTCGACAGCATCAAAAAAATGATGATGGCTTCCCGCGAGATCGCGGTCGACTATATGGATCCGCTTGGTTTGAATATGATCTTTGCAGAGGGACATCACTACGGGCCTGGCCCCTGGTACGATAAGGCCCGCCGTCCGGACTGGAACTCGACCTATTATCATCGCGCGGATTCCGCCGGCATCGGATTCGACCGCACCCCGACCGGCAGCAACATGCTCGAACAATACGCTCCAGCGGCACGCGCGCAATGGGAAGATGTAAAGACCTGTCCCGACCAATGGCTGCTCTTCTTCCATCATGTACCCTGGACCTGGCGGATACACACGGGCAGAACCTTGTGGGACCAGCTCTGTTATCAATACCAGGTCGGGGTAGACTCCGTCCGCTGGATGAAACGCTGCTGGGAACGCCTCCGGCCGGATATCGACGAGGAGAGATGGGCGGCCGTAAAGATGAAGCTCGATATCCAGGAACATGACGCGGTTTGGTGGAGAAATGCCTGTTTGCTATATTTCCAAACCTTTTCAAGGACTCCGATGCCGGCCTTCGTCGAACACCCGGATCATACTCTTGAATATTATGAAAAACTTCAATTACATGACGTCCCCGGAACGGGACGATAAACACCTATTGAGAAAATGAGTACATCACAACGCGCGGGATCGCGGATAGCGATCGTCACCGGCGGAGGCTCGGGCATCGGACTCGCCATCGCCGAAAAATTCGTGCGCAGCGGAATACTGACCATTATCGTAGGACGCGATCGCGAAAAGCTCGACGCCGCGGAAAAAAAGTTGGGCGACCTTTGCCATCCTATCGCCCAGGACCTAAACGACCTCGACGCCATACCCGGCCTCGTCCGCCGCATCGTCGAGCGCTACGACCGGATCGATATCCTCGTCAACAACGCTGGCATCAATATGAAAAAAGAGCTGCCCGATGTTACCGATGAAGACTTCGACCGCATCCTGCTGACCAACGTACGATCGGTTTTCGCCATCACCCGCGAAGTAGTAAAAACCATGCTTCCCCATGGAAAAGGAAATATCATCAACATCAGCTCGATGGCTTCCCAATACGGCATCCCCAAAGTTATCGCCTATACCGCGTCCAAAGCCGCCATCGAAGGGATGACAAAGGCCATGGCAGTAGAGCTTTCCCCAAAGGGCATCCTTGTGAACTGCATCGCCCCCGGTTTCATCGCTACCGATATGTCGGCAAGGGCGCTGGATTCGGATGCCGAACGAAAACAGAAGGTCTTCTCCCGGACGCCGCTGGGCCGTATGGGCGATCCCGCCGATATCGGCGATGCAGCCCTGTTCCTGGCCTCCGACCAGGCCAAATATGTCACAGGTGTCGTCCTCCCCGTCGACGGCGGCAATTCTATCGGTTTTTAATCATTCGGCTATGAACAAAATTGTTATCGGGCTGGTCCTGGCTTTCACTACATGGACCGCGGGAGCCCAGGACTTTCCCATCGTTACGAAGAACGAAGGCGCCGCCCCCATCTACGTCGATCCGAACGACCACTGGCTGGTCAATAAGGCGGCCTCACTGCTGCAAGACGATATCGAACGGGTCACCGGGATAAAGCCCGTCATCCTCCATACGCTTCCCGATAAGCCCATGGGCACCCTGATCATCATCGGAAGCATGGACAGTTCGGCGATCGTGAAGCGCCTTCTGCATCAGAACCGCATTCCGGTCAGCCTCGCCGGAAAATGGGAAGCCTATACCCTCCAAACCATGACCCAACCCATTCCAACCGTCACCCATGCGCTCGTGGTCGCAGGCAGCGACCGGCGCGGCACCGCATACGCCGCACTCGAGATCTCCCGCGAGATCGGCGTCTCCCCCTGGTACTATTGGGCCGATGTTCCCGTCGCGCATAAAGACGAACTCTATTTTACCCGCAACAGCATCCTCTTCAAAGGGCCGGCCGTCAAATACCGCGGCTTCTTCATCAATGACGAGGCCCCCGCGCTTTCGGGCTGGGTACACGCTACGTTCGGCAATTTCAACCACCGGTTTTACGAAAAAGTGTTCGAACTCCTCCTCCGTCTCCGGGGCAACTACCTCTGGCCGGCCATGTGGGGCAATGCCTTTAATGACGACGATACGCTCAATCCCGTCCTGGCATCCCAATATGGCATCGTCATGGGTACTTCGCACCACGAACCGATGCTGCGGGCCCAACAGGAATGGAAACGCTATGGCCACGGTCCGTGGGACTATAACACCAATTCCGCCGTCCTCGACAGTTTCTGGGAAAAAGGCATCGAACACATGGACCATCATGAAAGCATCGTCACCGTTGGCATGCGCGGAGACGGCGATCGGCCCATGACGGAAGGTAGCAACATCGCACTCCTCGAAAAGATCGTCGCCGATCAGCGCGGGATTATACAAAAAGTCACCGGCAAACCTGCTTCTCAGACCCCCCAATCCTGGGCGCTGTACAAAGAGGTACAGGATTACTACGACAAAGGAATGCGCGTACCCGATGACGTTACCCTCCTGCTTTGCGGCGACAACTGGGGCGACGTACGCAAACTGCCGACCCTCGGATCCCGGCCGCGGGCGGGAGGATACGGGATGTATTACCACTTCGACTACGTCGGCGGTCCCCGCAACTATAAATGGATCAACACCAACCAGCTGCCCCGTATCTGGGAAGAAATGCACCTGACAAAGGAATATGGCGACGACAGGATCTGGATCGTCAATGTCGGGGATATCAAGCCGCTGGAGTTCCCGACCCAGTTCTTTCTCGACTACGCCTGGGATCCTTCTGCTTTGCCCGCCGAACGGCTCCCCGAATACACCTATCACTGGGCCGCCGAACAGTTCGGCGTGACGCATGCCGCCGCCATCGCCGATATCCTGTCCAAATACACGAAATACAACGCCCGGCGCAAACCCGAGCTCCTCTCACCCGACACCTACAGCCTGTTGAACTATCGCGAGGCCGAAACCGTTGTCGACGATTATAAGGCCCTCGCGCAACGTGCCGAATTCGTCGGACGGCAGCTGCCGGCGGAATACCGCGATGCATACTACGAACTTGTGCTGTACCCCGTGCTGGCCAGCGCCAACCTGAACGAACTCTACGTCACTACCGCCAAAAACAGGCTCTATGCCTCGCAAGGCCGGGCCATGACCAACCGGCTGGCCTCCGCGGTCGACAGCCTGTTCGAACGCGATTCGCTCCTCTCGCTGACCTATAACCGCGACATCGCCGGGGGAAAATGGAAACACATGATGGACCAGACTCATATAGGCTACACCTATTGGCAGGAACCCCGGCACAACAACAAACCCAAAACCGACACCATAGATCTCGCCGCCACAACCGGCCCCTCCTGGGGCGTCTACCCACCCACCCTCCCCGGTTTCAATCCCTACGACCGCCAAAGCCATTTCATCGATGTATTCAGCCGGCGCCCGACCCCTGTCTCATCTATCGTCACCCCCGGAGCCCCCTGGATCGATGTCCACACGACCGATAACCCTGCCTCCCTCCAGCAACGCTGGTGGATCTCCGTCGACTGGTCCAAAGTTCCGGCCGGCCAACGCGAAGGCGCGATCACGATCAAAGGTCCGGGCGACTCCCTGCTAACGGTACCCATTACCCTAAATAACGAAGGGCCCACGCCGCCGCTATCGTTCAGGGGGTTCATCGAAACCAACGGCTGCGTCGCCATCGAGGCGAACAACTTCCAGAAGGCCACAACCACGCCCGCCATACATTGGACCGTCATCCCCGATCTGGGTCGTACCGGATCGGGTGTAGAGGCGATGCCCGTCACCGCACCCCCACAAAAACCCGGTCTCCACGGCCCCCGTCTCGAATACCCTTTCTGGCTTTTCGACACCGGCACCGTCGCCATAAGGGCTTATTGCTCGCCGATCATCGCGTTCGGCTTATTGCTCGCCGATCATCGCGTTCAATATGAAACCGATCCATTATGCGATAGGTATCGATAACGAGGCTCCGCAGGTAATCGACATTACCTCCGGCAACGAAGGACGCGGCGTCTGGGATAAGATGGTTGCCGACAATATCAGGATCGCTATTTCTCATCACCGCATCCTGCGCCCCGGTGCGCATATCCTGAAATTCTATCCCGTCGATCCCGGCGTAGTGCTCCAGCGCCTGGTCATCGATGCCGGAGGGGTCAAGCCCTCCTATCTCGGCCCACCCGAGTCACCGCTAACCGGTCTAAAAGATTCCTACGCCGGCTACTTCCCCGTCGGCGTGGCCGTAAGCCCGCGCCTGCTGTCGGGACCCGATACCACACTCATTCTTCAGCAGTTTAACAGCCTGACGCCTGACAACGCCATGAAGATGGGACCCATCCATCCCCGGGAAGACCGTTACAACTGGAAGGACGCCGACGCCATCGTGGATTTCGCCCAGCGGCATGGCCTCCGGGTACGTGGCCACAACCTCTGCTGGCACCAACAAACGCCGCGATGGATGTTTACGGACGCCAAAGGCGATACCGTTTCCAAAGAAGTGCTGCTCCAACGCCTCAAAGACCATATCACGACCGTGGTCAATCGCTATAGGGGGAAGATCTATGCCTGGGATGTGGTCAACGAAGCCGTCGCCGACGATAGCACGAGACTTTTACGCAATTCGGCCTGGTACCGCATCTGCGGGGAAGATTTTATCGCCAAAGCCTTCGAATACGCCCATGCCGCGGACCCGTCCGCACAGCTGTTCTACAACGACTACAATACCGAACGACCGGAAAAAAGAGAACGCGTTTACCGGTTTCTCCGGCGGCTCGTGGATGCGCACGTCCCCATCACCGGTGTCGGTCTGCAGGGCCACTGGTCCATCTATGAACCGTCCGCACAGGAATTGCAGGCTGCGATAAGCCGGTTTTCGTCGCTCGGACTCAAGGTCCAGATCACCGAACTCGACGTCTCCATCTATCCCTGGGAAAAGAACCACCGCACACGCCGTCCCGGCGAAGAAGACGTCCTTACCCCGGAACTGGAACAACGCCAGGCGGACCAATACAGGATGATGTTCTCGGTCTTCCGCCGCAACGCCTCGCACATCAATGGCGTCACGTTCTGGAACCTTTCGGACAAATACACCTGGCTCGACAACTATCCCGTGGCCGGACGCAAGAATTACCCGCTGCTGTTCGACGTGAACGGACAGCCCAAGAAAGCCTTTTGGGAAGTGATCGATTTTTGAAACTTTTAGTTTATATTTATCTTCGATTGCTGCCTTGCGTCCTCCGCTGATGCGACCAATTCAAAACTACTGCTTCTGCCGGTAACGGTTTCGTTGCCGGCTAAACCTTTATATGCGCAAATCCTCCCTGCCAAAGCCTCCCTCCAAATGAAAGTACTACCGCTACTCGCCTCTCTGCTGTTAACAGCAGCCGCGAATGCCCAGCCGTTGCCCTTTCGCAACGAGGCCCTTTCCACTGCCGACCGCGTAAATGACCTCCTTACCCGTCTTACGCTCGAAGAAAAGATCGGTCTGTTGGGCTATCGGAGCAAACCGGTCGACCGCCTCTCGATCCCCGCTTACAACTGGTGGAACGAAGGGCTGCACGGCGTCGCACGCGCGGGTGAGGCCACGGTATTTCCACAGGCCATCGGTATGGCCGCCACGTTCGACCCATCTCTCCTGTACCATGTCGCCGATGCCATCTCCACGGAAGCCCGCGCGAAATACAATCTGGTCACGGCCCTGGGCAGGAGCGAGCAATACATGGGTCTCACCTTCTGGTCCCCCAATATCAACATCTTCCGCGATCCGCGCTGGGGCCGCGGACAGGAGACATATGGCGAAGACCCCTTCCTGACCGCTACGATGGGTACGGCCTTCGTCAAAGGGATACAGGGCGACGATCCGCATTACCTCAAGGCATCCGCCTGCGCCAAACATTTCGCCGTGCACAGCGGTCCCGAGGCCGGCAGACATACGTTCGATGCGATCGTCGATGAAAAAGATCTGCGCGAGACGTACCTGTATGCTTTCAGGCGCCTGGTGGACGCAGGCGTCGAATCCATCATGTGCGCCTACAACCGGGTCAACGGCGAACCCTGCTGCACCGGTCCCACCCTCCTTCACCATATCCTGCGCGAAGAATGGCATTTCACCGGGCACGTAGTTACCGACTGCGGCGCGCTCGACGATATCTTCCTACGGCATAAGGTCCTGCCGGGTCCCGTCGAGACTGCCGCGGCCGCCGTCAAGGCCGGCGTTGACCTCGACTGTTCGGATATCCTGCAGGATGACGTACTCAGGGCCGTCGAAAAAGGCCTGCTTACCCGCCCGGACGTAGACTCCGCGCTTGCCCCGCTGCTCCGCACCCAAATGAAGCTGGGTTTTTTCGACAACAGGACCCGCGTCCCATTCAGCCGATACGGCGCCGACAGCGTGCATAACGATTATCACATCTCCCTTGCCCGTCGGATGGCGCAGGAAAGCATGATCCTGCTGAAGAATGACAACAACACCCTTCCGCTTCAGCCCGATTCCCTTCATTCCCTGATGGTCGTCGGCCCCAACGCCTTCTCCTTCGATGCGCTCGCGGGGAATTATCATGGCGTCTCCTCGCGGGTGGTCACCTTCCTGGAAGGCATAACCGCCACCGTCGGACCTTCCGTCCATGTCGAATACGATCAGGGCTGCGACTATAAGGACACTTTGCATTTCGGCGGCACCTGGGCCGCGTCCAACTGCCAGGCGACCGTTGCCGTAATCGGTCTGACCCCGGTGATGGAGGGCGAAGAAGGCGATGCTTTCCTGGCTCCGCACGGTGGCGACCGCACCGATCTCAGTCTCCCCGCCGCCCATGTCGCATATATCAAGGCGCTCCGCAAGGCCATCGGCCGCAAGCCGCTGATCGTCGTCGTTACGGCCGGCAGCGCGGTAGACATGTCGTCGATAGCGCCCTATGCCGACGCTATCCTGCTGGCCTGGTATCCCGGCGAACAGGGTGGCAACGCGCTTGCCGATATCCTTTTCGGAAAGGTTTCTCCCTCCGGTCATTTGCCCGTCACTTTCTACCGGTCGACCGCCGACCTCCCGCCTTACCGGGATTACAGTATGAAAGGCAGAACATATCGCTATTACAATGGGCCCGTCCAATATCCCTTTGGGTTCGGCCTCAGCTATACGACTTTCGGCTACTCATGGAAACAGGTTCCCCAAAAAACCTATAGTGCCGCCGACACCATCCCCGTCGGAGTCACGATCGTTAACACCGGTAAAATGGCGGCCGACGAGGTCGTCCAGGCCTACATAGCCTATCCCGCAGGCGGCCGTATGCCCATAAAGGAGTTGAAATATTTTTTACGCCTGCACCTCGAGCCCGGCCGGCCGGCTTCCATCGAATATTTCATCCCGATCCGCGAGCTGAGGAGATGGGATCTTGCCGCCCATCGATGGAAAGTCTATCCCGGTGAATACAAGCTCATCCTGGGCGAAAATTCCCGCGACGAACAGCTCGTCGCAAATTTCACCATCCACTAAACCGATAACCTGATCTTCTTTCGTTCCAGGACCCCGGTCAGCAGCACGATCAGCAAAGCGAATACCAGCGATTTGCCCACTCCGATCACACCCGTCCGCAACACAGCCGGCAGCTGCCAGGAAGGACCCAGTAATTTAATGATGGCAAAATGGATATCCGGCAGCAGGTAGCACGTCAGCGTGATCGTTCCGGCCGGCCGGATCAGCCGGTACCAATCCTGTTTGCCGCGAAGATCGACGATATAAGCCAGCACGGCCGCAAAGGCAACGCTGATCCCCGTACAGATGAGTATCCACGACGGCGAGACCTCCAGTTTCGATATGCCTTTCAACGGCCGCAGAAGAAAACCCGCCGCCGCCAGCGGCGGCGCCCATGCCAACAGCACATACAAACCCTTCAACGCTTTGCCCTTCCCGGACATCCTTCGGTAGAACACCGTGGTCATGACCCCTGCCATGGTAAACGCGGTCAGTCCTCCGCCGTCTCCCGGCGAAATATATGGCAGCAACGGTCGTATTCCCCTCCAGCCCGAACACGAGGCAACCGATATCCCGAGGAAGATAAGGAACAGGAAGCCCAGGAGTGGCAACCTGTCACCGACCACTACGTACAACAATGCGCATGCCAGGTAAGCCCACCCGATCAACCCCAGGATACCCCACCAGTGCGGTTCCATTCCCTCCGGATGTGCAGCTGTCCCTCCCCGGTAGACATAAGCCATGACCGCCAGCGCCGCAATGCCGATAGCCCGGAATAGACCTTTGCGCCACCAGGGCCACGCCTGCGGGTAGACCAGCCAGATAAAGAAAAAGGCGAGCGTGATGACCAGCAGCCACGCGAATTTCGATATCCAGGCCGGCCCGGTAGTAAACTCCTCATAATTCACCAGGAAATAGCCCATGACCAGCAAGGCCAGGCTCCGGCGCAGGATATGCCCCAACGTATCAAAGCGGGTAAAACCTTTTTCATGCCCCTTGCGGATGGCCAGCGGGATCGAACACCCGACAATGAAAAGAAAGGCCGGAAAGATGGTATCGGCAAACCCAAGCCGGTCTTCGCCTTCCGCGGCATGCTCCAGCCAGTAGGGAACATGGGAATCGAATACCAGGTCGTTGACAAAGATCATGAAGAACATCGTGATCGCCCGAAAAGCGTCGATGGAGGCGAGACGCCGGCTGACACCCTCCGCTCCCGCACTCCTGCCCCCCGATATCGGCATTTTGGTCATAAGTTCCTCCCCCCCGGCAGGAACTGCTGTATACAGGAAAGCCAATCGATCATCCTGCTCGTATATCCATATTCGTTGTCGAACCACGCGATCAGCTTCACCTGTCTGCCGACCACCGATGTAAGGCTGCCGTCCACGACACACGAGTGCGTATTCCCTTTGATGTCCAGCGACACCAGCGGCTCCTCGGTATATTCCAGTATCCCCTTGTATTCCGCCTGCCCGGCTCTCCTGAACAGCGAGTTTATCTCGCGGACCGTCGATGCCGTTGTCAGCTGAACCGTGAGATCCGCCATAGCTCCATTGGCCACGGGCACCCGGGTCGACACCGCGGCGATCCGATCCTTCAAAGAAGGGAACAGCCGTTCCAGCGATGCCGCCAGGTCTATTTCCACCGGGATGATCGATTCCGCTGCCGCCCTGCCCCGACGGTACTGCCGGTGAGGCGCGTCCACCAGCTCCTGCCGGGAGGTGTAGGAATGCAGGATGTTCACCTGTGCCGATTCGATGCCGATCTGGTTCAGCACGTACAGCAGATGCGTAGTACAGTTGGTCATGCATCCACCGGGAGAAACGATTCCGGTCGATGCGGTCAGCGCGTGCTGATTGAACCCGTATATCAGCAGGGGTATATCGGGCGATCCGGTAGTCGACAACAACACCTTACGCGCTCCCGATCGCAGGTGGACCGCCGCCGCATCCCCGCGGGTGAAATGGCCCGAACATTCCAGCACGACATCGATGCCCAGGTCACGCCAGGGCAGCGTTGCCGGATCCTCGCTGCGGAAAGCAGCGATCCTCTTCTCGCCGGCCAGAAGATAGCCGTCCTTGTACGACACCGCTGTCGGCAACGTGCCATACACCGAGTCATACCGCAGCAGGTACGCCAGGTTTTCCGGTTCCATGATATCGTTCACAGCCGCCAGCATAATGCCTTCCAGTCCCAGCAGCCGCCTGGCCAGCAGCCTGCCTATCCTGCCCATTCCATTGATCGCAATTCGCATTATTCCGTCATTATGATTAATTGACAAATATCGCTATTTTTGAGATGCTCTCTGTATCAAACCACCATGCCAAGCCTATGGATCGTATCCTCGTGATTGATGAATTACCGCTGATCTCCGTCGCTTTCCAGGATCTGTTTCGGTCCATCAACCCGTCCGTTTCCGTCGTGTATTGCGAAAACGTTTATACCGCTCTCTCGGCAAAGGCATACGCCGGCGCCGTGTTCGATCTCGTCATCGTCGGATCCGTTCCGGATGGCCGGCCGGAACAAGCGATCAGGGAGCTGAAGGCCCGCTTCAACCAGCCTTCGATCATGCTCTATTCTGCCGTCTATGATCCCGGCATCATCGAAAAAATGGAGGGCTCCGGCATCGAAGCTTACGTTCACAGATATGAACCCATCGGCGAGATCCTCGAGGCCTATCGCCGATTGTCAGCGGGGACACGCTTTGTCTCCAGCATCTTCCGTACTCTCTATGACGATTACCGGTTTGACGTAAGGAATTGAACCCATCACCATGCTCAAGGATACGACAGCTGCACCAGGCCCAACCGATATGGCCATCCGGAAAACGATCTTCCCCATCCTGCTGGCCATCAGTTTTTCGCACCTGCTAAACGATACGATGCAATCCCTGATCCCTTCGACCTACCCGCTCCTCAAGCGGTCGTTGAAGCTGGATTTCAGCCAGCTCGGCCTGATCACTTTTTGTTTCCAACTGACAGCTTCGCTCCTCCAGCCTTTCGTCGGTATGTACACCGACAGGAAACCTCGACCCTATTCGCTGGCCGCGGGCATGTGCTTTACCGGTATGGGTCTGGCGCTTTTATCGCGGGCATCCAGCTTTCCGATCGTCCTGGCGTCTGTTGCGCTCGTCGGCATCGGCTCATCCATCTTTCATCCGGAAGCCTCGCGGCTGGCCTATCTCGCTTCGGGCGGACGCCGCGGCATGGCGCAGTCCGTTTTCCAGGTTGGCGGAAATGCGGGCGCCTCTCTCGGCCCTCTCCTGGCAGCCCAGATCGTCGCGCCGTATGGCCAGTCGAATATCCTGTGGTTTGGATTGTTCGCCCTCCTGGCTATCCTCGTCCTTCTCCGCACCGGCGCCTGGTATAGCCGCAATCTGCAGCGACGCCGGAACAAACCCGCCCCCCTCGCGGTCCAGACCTCGCAACTGTCCCGCAAGAAGATCACGATCGCGCTGTGCATCCTGCTGGTGCTCATCTTCTCCAAATACTTCTATATGGCAAGTATGAGCAGCTACTACATGTTCTTTCTCATCGATAAGTTCCATGTATCCGTCCAGACCGCCCAGCTCATGCTTTTCGTTTTTTTGGCGGCAGTCGCGGCGGGAACATTCATCGGCGGACCCGTCGGAGACCGCATCGGCCGGAAATATGTCATCTGGTTCTCGATACTGGGCGTAGCACCCTTTACACTCCTGCTGCCTTATGCCGGTCTTTTCTGGACGGGCGTCCTGTCGGTTTGTATCGGGCTGATCCTTTCATCGGCATTCTCCGCTATCCTCGTATATGCGCAGGAACTGGTACCCGGTAAGGTGGGATTGATCTCGGGCCTTTTTTTCGGTCTGGCATTCGGTATGGGTGGTATCGGCGCCGCCGTCCTCGGCCGCCTCGCGGACAGCACCAGCATCGGGCACGTTTTCCATCTCTGCGCTTTTCTGCCCCTGTTAGGTCTGCTCACCGGCTTCCTCCCCGTACCCGCCCGATCGCAGCCAATGGAGCCGATCCCTGTCGCTGAATAGCCCGGCCCGCCAACACCGGGCCAACCCCCACCACACCTCGCGCGCCCACCAAAGCCGCGACCATCCCTCTCCCTCCCACACCCATCCTTTAACGCCAGAGGCCATCCTGAAACCAGGATAGCCTCTAACGATTGCTTGCCTATAACTAATTACTTCTTGGTAGTACTATCTTTCTTCGTCGAGTCCATTGCCATCTTCGAAGAATCAGCTGCCATCTTGCTGGAGTCAGCGCTCATCTTGCTGGAATCGGCGCTCATCTTGCTGGAATCGGCCTTGGCTTCAGTGCTTGCGCTGTTGTTACATGCCGCGAATGCGGTTACGATAGCTGCTACAAAAAAGAACTTTTTCATTTGAGATTGTTTTTGCGTTAATTGAATGGTTTCGAGGTTAATACCCGGGGTTATCGAAAAGTAACCCGCCAGGATCAATGATTTTACATATTTTTTTCACTAATGCGTACCATCTGCCTTTTGAACGCTAAAATGCTCTTTTTTGACTTTTTTCCAGTTAGTTTGGGTTACGAATGTTTAATTTGGGTATTAAAGAAAGTACAAGCGTGAGGACGGTATTCAACGAACAAGATTTGCTCGAAGGACTGGCTAAGAATGATCGCAATGCCATAGAGACGATCTATAGACAGCATTACAACATGGTTCAATCCATGATCCTCAGCAACAGCGGCTACCCTGAAGACGCACGGGATATTTTTCAGGAAGCCATGATCGTCCTCTACGAAAAAGCGAGATCCGGCTCGTTCGAGTTGAACAGCCAGCTCAAAACCTACCTCTACTCCGTATGCCGCAGACTGTGGCTTAAACGTCTCAACCAGGCACAACGGGTCTTCCCGGAGGTCGAGGGCCTGGAAGAAAAGATACCGGTAGAAGAAGACCTGGAAAGACATGAGCAGCGCAACCGGGATTTTGCAGCAATGGAGCAGGCCATGAACTGTTTGGGCGAACCTTGCAAAAGCCTGCTGGAGGCCTACTACCTCGGCAGCAAAAGCATGACGGAAATAGCGGGCGATTTCGGTTATACGAATGCCGACAACGCCAAGAATCAGAAATACAAATGCCTGATGCGGTTGAAAAAAATATTCAGTCAGATTAAAAAATAGAGGATGCAGGACACTACCCTATTAGATGCAGTCGAGCGCTACCTCCGCGGGGAAATGATACCCGGGGAAAAAGCGCTTTTCGAGCATGTCCGGAACACCAACCCGGAGGTCGACCAGATGGTCGTCGAACATGGCTTATTCCTGGACTACCTGGATCGATACGGCGAGACCAGGAAAGTAAAAGCACAGTTGCAGGATGTCCACCGGCAACTGGCGACGGAAGGCCTGATCGAACAGCCCCGACATGCCATCATGGTGACACTTTGGAATAAATACAAGCGGGTCGTTTTCGTGGCGGCCTGTATCGCGGGCATTACCGCACTCGGCATCAGCGGCCTGGTTTCACTGCTGACACCCAAGGTTAAGCCGGCAACGGTCGAATACCTGATCGGGACCATCAGACAACAGGGCAACCAAATCAACAACCTTTCCAACAAGCTGAATTCCGTCCAGCAGCCTCCGACCTTCGATCGCGGCGGTACCGGCTTCCTCATCGATGGGAAAGGGTATCTGATCACCAATGCACATGTCGTGCGAAATGCAACGGTTGTAGACGTGCAGAATTCGATCGGCGAATATCATGCCCGGATCATCCAGCTCGATCCTAAGGTCGATTTGGCGCTGCTCAAGATCGACGATACCTCCTTTCATGCATTCAACGGCCTTCCTTATGGCATCAGCAAAACGGGCGCCGAGCTGGGAGAGGACCTCTTTACGCTGGGGTATCCCCGCCCCGAGATCGTGTATGGAAAAGGATATATGAGTGCCAAAACGGGCTTCCAGGGAGATACGACTTCGTTCCAGCTGACGATCGCAGCCAACCCGGGCAATAGTGGTACACCGGTCCTCAATAACGATGGCGAAGTCGTAGGCATCGTGACGAGCACCCAGCAAAATGCGCAGGGGATGGTCTTTGCCGTCCGCTCGAAGAACATCTTCCAGGCGATTGACTCCATCCGCAATGACAGCACGCTGCAAAAATCCGACAGCACGCTCACGCACCTGCACATTCCGCTGAATTCTTCGCTCAAAGGACTCGACCGGAAACAACAGATCCGACGGCTCGAAGACTACATCTTCATCGTAAAACGTAACTAACAGGGAGGCCCGCTTTACGCGGGCCTTTTTTTACCAAAGCTTTTTGGGATATGCACCCGCGTCGATCAGCGCATTTAAACTCGCCTGCACCCCCGGAGCATCTTCTTTATAAGTAACACCGAACCATTTGGCAGAGGTCGGGATCACCTTGATCACGCCCTTCCCCTCTTTAATGAACTGATCCCCGATGATGGGGATAAAGAACTCCGCTTTGGGGTTCGAACCCTGTTCCTTCAGAAAATTATGGAAGAACTTTTCCGTATAGGAGAAGATCGACGGATCGAAACCCCAGAAATTCATGGATACCTTTGAATCGAAAGGCACTTCATATTTCTTGTCTCCTTCCTCATACGTGATCTTGTCGCCATCCTGGTATATCTTGGTCCGCTCCGCAATGGACACCAGGTTACCCGAGGTATCTACCTCGCAAACGCCGCGGCTGACCGTTCCATTTTCGGAAAGGGTCTTGGCCAGCTCGTACCCGATGATGCAATGCTGCGTGGGACTCACGGGCCCCGTCAGGAACGCATAGGCCTTTTCGAACGCGTCGCGGCCATAAAAATCATCCGCGTTGATCACCGCGAATGGCTCCCTGATCGCTTCCTTCGCACAAAGAACGGCATGCGCCGTGCCCCACGGTTTCGTCCGCCCGGCCGGCACCTTGAACCCGCCCATGTAATCATGCAGGTCCTGGTAGACATAGTCGGTCGCCACCTTCCCCTTCAGCTTCGGCTCGAAAATATTTTTGAAGTCATCGGCAAAATCCTTGCGGATAATGAAAACCACCTTTTTAAAACCTGCCCGTATCGCATCGTAAATAGAATAGTCCATGATCGTTTCACCGCTGGGTCCGAAGCCTTGTATCTGTTTCATACTTCCATACCGGGAAGCCATTCCGGCAGCGAGGATCAAGAGGGTTGGTTGCATTTATCGTAATTTTAATTTATGTGCGTGAAATGCGAAAATAAAAAATTACCGTGAATCAGCCATCACCTGCCGACACACCGATCGAACGTCTGCACCTTCCCGGACTGACCGCGCAACAACTGCTCGCCGATGTGCTTCGTCTCGATCTGCTGCATCCCGTCGTGTCCGGCAACAAATGGTTCAAGCTGCGCAAACACCTGCAACAGGCCCCGCGCGACACGCCTCTCCTGACATTCGGAGGCGCCTGGTCCAATCACCTCGTCGCAACCGCCTTCGCTGCAAAACAGGCAGGCCGAAAGGCCATCGGGATCATCCGGGGCGAACGCCCTGCTGCCCTGTCCGCCACGTTACAGGAAGCCCTGTCCTATGACATGACCCTGGAATTCGTCAGCAGACATGACTACGCTGCAAAAGCGCAGCCAGCCTTCCTCCGCGACCTGTCCCATCGCTATCCGGGCGCATATATTATCCCGGAAGGTGGCGGCGGTCTGCCCGGGATCGAAGGCAGCGGAGACATCCTGAGACTGGTGGACACTTCCACCTACACGCATATCCTTTGCGCTGTCGGCACCGGTACGACGTGGTTGGGCCTCGTTCGGACAGCCGGCCCCCGGACCACGGTACTGGGAATACCCGTGCTAAAAGGAATGACGTCTGTAGCCGACATCGACAAGGAGGCACTCCTGAGGCCCGATGAACGCGAACGCGCCCGGCTAATGCCGGGTTTTCAGTTCGGAGGCTATGCGCGTCACCCTCCTGAGCTGCTGGATTTTATGAACAACTTTTACCGCCGGTCGGGGATACCGACAGACATCGTATACACAGGCAAATTGTTCTATGCGCTGTGGAAGATTGTCGACAGCCATTTTTTCCCTGCTCATTCGCGCCTTTTGATCATCCATAGCGGCGGGCTGCAGGGCAACCGGTCGCTTAGGCCCGGCACACTGATTTTTTAGGCCCGGAATTTGCCACCCCAACAAGAAATTTTTCCAAACCGAAAACATCTTTTGAAAAGATGCGTTATGCCATTTATGCGTAAGACCGTCGGATTACTGTTGGCCAGCCTGGTTCTTAGCGCAGTTCTCCGGGCTCAGGATACACTACCGCGGTTTACCGCCATCGCACGCGGACCCGGAAAGATCCTTATCAGCTGGCATAATAAATACCCGGTCGTCTCCCAGATCAGCATCCAGCGATCCTCAGATAGCCTGAAAAATTTTACCACCCTCCTTACGGTACCCGATCCCAAACTTCCGGAAAACGGGGCGGTCGACAGCAAAGCGGATCACCCCAATTATTATTATCGTCTTTTCGTCGTCCTCGACAATGGCCAGTATCTCTTCACCAACTCCCAGCGTCCGCACTCGAACATACACGAAAGCCCCGCGGTCGTTGCGGCCGACAAAGTGGATGAACCCGCGCCAGGCGTTCCCGCCGACAACAGGCTGCTCTACATGGCGCCGGCCGATGACAGGACAAAGACCCGCATCAAATCCCCCGTGGCCATTCGCCGGCTGCCCGAGCTGTCGATGTCCAATATCCTATTCGTCCGCAAAGGAGACACCCTGCTCGGTCAATTGTCCGGTTCCCGGATCCAGGCCTTCCGCGATTCAATTCTGCGACGCACGAAAGATACCCTCGTTTTTGTCGATGGAGACACGATGCTGATCAGGCCCTTCGTCGCCAAAGAAGTATATAAGGTCTCGCCCTTCGTTTACACAGGCAAATACGGCAATATCCATGTCATGTTGCCACAGCCGGCCGGCAAACATTTTGCAGTGAAATTCTTCGACGAGAACCGGCGGCTGCTTTTCGAGCTGTCGGAGATCCGGGACCCCGCACTGATCGTCGACAAGACAAATTTCCAACATTCCGGATGGTTCTATTTCGAACTCTATGATGGCGACCAGCTGAAAGAAAAGAACAAATTCTTTATCCCAAAAGAGTTTTGATTCTCCCTAACGCCCTCACACCAATTCGACCCCGAATACCTCCTCGAACCGTTTCCGCCACCGCATCTTCACCTCCTCCGGATCGACGACGCGGCCCAACTCTTTTTCCAGCGAGGTGACCGATTTATCCTGTATCCCGCATGGAACGATATTCCCAAACCAGCGCAGATCCGTATTGATATTGAAAGCGAATCCGTGCATCGTGATCCAGCGGCTGCACCGCACGCCCATCGCGCAGATCTTTCTTGCCTTCCCCCTGATATCCGGCTCGATCCAAATGCCGGTCTCACCCGCCGAGCGGCCTCCCGCGATGCCATATTCCGCCAGCACCCGGATACCGACCTCTTCGAGGCTGCGCAGGTACCATCCCAGATCCGTACGGAATTTCTCCAGGTCCAGTATCGGATAGCCGACCAGTTGCCCCGGTCCATGGAACGTGATGTCACCCCCCCGATTGGTATGGAAGAACTGCGCCCCTTTCTCCTGTATCTCCTCATCGTCGATCAGGATGTTCGCCTTGTCACCGCTCTTACCCAGCGTATAAACAGGAGGATGCTCCACGAACAGCAGGTAGTGGGTCGTCTCAGCCGGTCCATCGGGTAAGGGTCCGCCCGCGCCTGCATCTACCGCCGCCGCCCGTTGCCGCGCCTCGCTCTTTATCCGCACATTCTCGCGCAGCAGCGCCTCCTGGTAATCCCACGCGGCACCGTATTCCATCTGACCCAAATCTTTGAATAGGACCCTTTCTTTGCTCATCCCCGTAAAGTTACGAATTCTCCGCCTCCCCCCTCGTTCCCCGATTTCCGCATCATCGCCCCCACGCACCCCAATTTCCACCCTTTTAGTACTTTTGTACAAATCCCCATTATGCGTCAACAGCAGAACCGCGAAAACGAGCTGGAGGAGAACCCGGGAGCCGATGGGTCCGAAGAGCTGTACGAGCGCCTCAACCTGAAGGTCGACAGGGGACAGGAACCGGTGCGCATCGATAAGTTCCTGGTCCAGCGGATAGAGAACGCATCCCGCAATAAGATACAAAAGGCGCTAGAGGCTGGAATGGTACTTGTGAATAACAAGCAGGTGCAGCCGAACTATAAAATTCGGCCGTTGGACGAGATCGTCCTTTACTCGGACAAGGAACAGCCCGGCGAAGAGATCGTCCCGGAACAGATGCCGCTCAATATCGAATACGAAGACGACGACGTGATGATCATCAACAAACCTCCGGGTCTCGTCTTTCATCCGGCCAGCGCCCGGCGAAGAGATCGTCCCGGAACAGATGCCGCTCAATATCGAATACGAAGACGACGACGTGATGATCATCAACAAACCTCCGGGTCTCGTCGTTCATCCGGCCAGCGGGAATTATACCGGTACGCTGATCAACGGGGTCGCCTGGTACCTCCTTCAAAAAAACAACGCCATAAGCGAAGAAACGCTGCCCCGCTGGGGCCTGGTACATCGCATCGACAAGAATACCAGCGGCCTCATGGTCCTCGCTAAGACGGAAAGGGCCGTCCGCAGTCTCGCCAAACAATTTTTCGATCATACCGTCAGCCGCCAATATATCGCGCTGGTATGGGGAGACCTCGCGGAAAACAGCGGCACCGTCGTGGCGCATGTCGGCCGTCACCAACGCTTTCGCAAGCTCTTCGATGCCTATCCCGAAGGCGAACACGGAAAAGAGGCGATCACCCATTATAAGGTGCTGGAACGGTTCGGTTACGTCACCCTTGTTCAATGTATGCTGGAAACCGGCCGCACCCACCAGATCAGGGTGCATATGCAACACATCGGTCATCCGCTTTTCAACGATAGCACCTATGGCGGCGATAAGATCGTCAAGGGTACCGTTTTCAGCAAATACCGTCAGTTCGTGGACAACTGTTTCGTGCTCTGCCCCCGGCAGGCGCTGCACGCCAAGACCCTCGGGTTCATTCATCCGGCCACGGGCAAAGAATCCCTGTTCGAAAGCGAGCTTCCTGAAGATATGGCAGCCGTCATCGCCAAATGGCGCGCCTATACCAGTAACAACAAACTGAGCTGATGCCAACGATAAAATTCACCTATGCGCTGAAAAGATACTTTCCCGCCCTGAAAGACGAGGCTGCGGAGGGAAACACGCTGGACGAGGTGCTTCGGGAAATGGAGACCAGGTACCCGGGGATGCGCAGCTATATCCTGGATGAGCAGGGAAGCCTGCGAAAACATGTCAACATCTTTATCGATGGCGCTATGATCACGGACCGGATGCGGCTGAGCGATCCGTTCGGCGGGAAGAGCGAGATCTATATCATGCAGGCCTTATCCGGAGGGTAGAAACCATTCAAAACTACAGTATATGCAACCGACGATCCTGTTGGGCACCAGGAAAGGCCTGATCGCCTATCATCAATCGAAGTCCCGGTGGGAGGTGGAGAACGTCTCCTTCGAAGGGCAGCCTGTCTCCATCGCCTACGCCGATCCCCGCAACGGCACCTGGTGGGCCTGTCTCGATCATGGCCATTGGGGGGTCAAACTGCATCGGTCAAAAGACAGGGGCGCCAACTGGGAAGAGGTCCCGGCGCCGGCCTATCCGGAAGGGGAGGAGGTGAAAGACGGGGTACCCGCGACGACCCGTTACATCTGGGCGATGATGCACGGCGGCCGGCACAATGGATCCAAGCTGTGGCTCGGTACCGATCCGGGCGGTCTTTTCCGCAGCGACGACGGCGGCGACAGCTTCCAGTTGGTGGAGTCCCTATGGAACCATCCGACCCGGAAGACCGGCTGGTTCGGTGGAGGTCGCGATCTGCCGGGCATCCATTCAATCGTGCTCGACCCTCGGAATGAAGACCATATTCACATCGGGATCAGCTGCGCCGGCGTATTCGAAACAACCGACGGCGGCAGGAATTGGGAGATCCGCAATAAAGGATTGAGAGCCGACTTCCTTCCCGATCCCGAAACGAGCGTTGGTCACGATCCGCATATCCTCGTCGCCGCCCCATCAGACCCCGACACACTCTGGCAACAGAACCATTGCGGCATCTTCCGCTCCAGCGACGGAGCCGCCAGCTGGCAGGAGGTTAGTCAAAAGGAAGGCCCTGCACGTTTCGGATTCGCCATTGCCGTGGCCGGGGACGACCCCGGACAGGCTTGGGTTGCGCCTGCCGACAGCGACGGCAACCGCACTGCGATCAAAGGCGCCCTGTGCATCTGCAGGACCGACGACGGTGGGAAGACATGGAAAGAATGCAGAAAAGGACTTCCGCAGCAGAATTGTTTCGATATCGTTTACCGCCATGCGCTGGTCAGCTCGGGAGACTCGCTTGCCTTCGGCACGACCACCGGTAATCTTTTCTTTTCGCCCGACCGGGGTGACACATGGGAGACGTTGAACAACTATTTGCCGATGGTGTATTCGGTGCAGTTCACCAACTGACCCCGCGCCCTACCGCGGGAAACTCATCTTATAATCCACGCTGATCCTGCCCTTGGTGATATCATCCAGCTTTCCTTTGAGCAGCTTCCGTTTCAGCGGTTTGAGATAATCGATGAACAGCTTGCCTTCGATGTGATCGTATTCATGCAGGATGATGCGGGCGGTAATGCCATTGAAGGTGGCGGTATGCGGCTCGAAATTCTCATCCACGAAGTCCAGCGTCACTTCCTCGCTGCGAAAAACGTCTTCCCGGATCTTGGGTATGCTCAGACAGCCCTCGTTATAGGACCACTCATCGCCATTCAGCGCGGTAATATGCGCATTGATAAAGACCTGTTTGATGCCGGGGCCGTCGGGGTATTTGTCCTTTTCGTTTTCCTCCAGGTTGTCGAATATCTGCTGCGAGTCCATCACGAACAACCGGATATTCCGGTTGACCTGCGGGGCCGCCAGTCCGACGCCGTTGCTGGAATACATGGTCTCCCACATGTCCTCGATCAATTTGGCCAGATCGGGGTGGTCGGGGGCAATATCCTTGCTGACCATGCGGAGGATCGGCGTCCCGTATGCAACGATCGGTAAAATCATAAATACAAATATACGTATTAACCCCGCCTTTCCAACCACTCCTGCAACAGGATGGTAGCCGCGATTTCATCGATCAATGCCTTGTTCCGCCGCTGTTTTTTCTTCATGCCCATATCGATCATGGCGCGGGAAGCCATTTTGGAGGTAAACCGCTCGTCCACCGGCTGCAAGGGTACCTGGGGGAACTCCTTTTTCAATTGCGCTATCGCGTCGCGTACCGGCTGCGTCGCGTGCGTATCGCTGTCATCCCAATTTTTTGGCTCCCCGATCAGGATCAGCTCGACGGCCTCTGCACGCAGATACTCCTTCAGGAAGACCATCAACTTCGGGGTTTCCACCGTAGTCAGCCCCGTGGCGATTATCTGCAGCGGGTCGGTGACCGCAATGCCGGTACGCCTGAGACCATAATCGATCGCCATGATTCGGGGCATATTATTGATTTTCAAAAATTTACAGGACTCTACCGCTGCAACACCAGGTCGGTGATTACAAAAACGGCGAAAATGACGCTGGCAATGCCATTGGCCGTCATAAAGGCGAGATTCACCCGGCTGAGATCGTTTGGTTTCACGATCGTATGCTGATAGATGAGCATGCCCATAAAGACCGCCACTCCCGCCCAGTACCACCAGCCAAAACCTCCATAGAGGCCCGCAGCAACGACAAACAACGTGCTCAGCAAATGCAGCAGTTCCGAAACGCGCAGCGCCCGGGACTTGCCCAACCACGATGGCATCGAATACAGCTGTTGCGACCGGTCGAACTCCTCGTCCTGCAACGCATAAATAATGTCGAATCCGCTGACCCAACAGATCACGGCTAAGGAGAATAATAACGGCAACAGCGCAAACCGCCCCGTCACCGCCAGGTAGGCCCCTATCGGCGCCAGCGAGAGTCCCAGCCCCAGCACCAGATGGCACAACGGCGTGAAACGCTTCGTATAGCTGTAGCCCAGCACCACCGCCAGCGCCACGAAGGATAACGCAAAACACAACGGGTTGATGAACCAGGTACAAACGATAAATGCGGCGCAATTGAAGATCACGAACCGTAACGCGCTGCTCTTCGAGATGATACCCCTCGGTATCTCGCGGATGGCGGTACGCGGGTTCAGCGCGTCGAATTTCACGTCCAGCCACCGATTGAAGGCCATCGCGGCACTCCGCGCGAAGATCATACAGAGTAAGACCAGCAAAAACGGCAACCACAAATGTGGCAACGGCTGCCTGTATGTCGCCCATGATGACGGTTGATAGCCGCGATACCACCACCCAAAATTCGGCTCCGCCCTCAATATCCCCAACGCAAACCCGATCATCGCGAACGGCATCGCGAAAATGGTATGCGAAAACCGGATCAGGCTCAAATAATTCTTAACAGTACTCATATCTCTTTTTTCATATCCGTAACAAAGCGCCGTCGCGCCATCTCCCACAACACGATTCCCGCCGCTATCGATATATTCAACGAATGTTTCATACCCCATTGCGGAATTTCGATACTCCCATCGCACAACGCCAGCACTCCCTCACCTACCCCGCTGACCTCATTGCCAAACACCACGGCCGCCGGCCCACCGGTTACAAACTGCTGCAAAGGAACGCTCCCCTCCGTCTGCTCCACCGCATATACCGGCATCCCTTCCTCTTTTAGCGAACGGATGGCTTCCTCCGTCGTGGAAAAATATTTCCATTCCACCGTTTCGGTTGCCCCCAGCGCCGTCTTATGGATGTCGCGGTGAGGAGGCTGCGGCGTATAGCCGCAAATATAGATGTCGCGCACCAGAAAAGCATCCGCGGTCCGGAATACGCTGCCCACATTGTGCATGCTGCGGATATTGTCCAGCACGACGACGACCGGCATCTTCTCCGATCGTCTGAATTCATTCACCGATAGCCGCCGCAGCTCATCCATCCCTAGTTTGCGCATGCCCAAAGATACCATACCTTTAAAGAAAAACATCGCTCATGAGAAAACACTCCGTCCTGCTGATCGCCGTGTTCTTTTTCCTGACGGCCGGCAGCCAGGCACAGGAAGAAAAGCTGGATCTCCCCACCATCCAGAAGATCCGCGATGAAGGGCTGCAACATTCGCACGTCATGGACATAGCCTTTCATCTCACCGATGCCAGCGGCAACCGTCTCACCGCCTCTCCCGGCTTCATGCGGGCAGCAAACTGGGCAAAACAACAACTCACCGACTGGGGACTGACTGGCGCCACCCTCGATCCCTGGGGCGAATTCGGCAAAGGCTGGGAATTGCAAAAATCTTATCTCGCCCTCACCGCTCCCTATTACAAACCCCTGATCGCTTATCCCCAGGCCTGGTGCGGCGGCACCGACGGACCCAAGTCCGCCGCCGTCCTGCTCATCAGCGCCACCGATTCGGCCGGGCTCGACCGTTATAAAGGACAGATGGCCGGCAAGATCCTCATCCCGGAAGTGGATGAGACCTACCGGCAAAGCTTTAAACCCGATGCCAATCGCTGGTCCGACGAACAGCTCGACTCGATGTCGAAGGTCATTATGCGCCCAGTCGATACCGCGGAACTTCGCAGGCGCCGCGAGCTGTTCCGCAGAGGCGGAACCCGTGCGTTCATCAATGCCCTTCATCGCATGGCCGAACAGGAAGGCGCGGTCGCTATGCTCAGTATGTCCCCCCGCGGTCACGACGGCACACTCTTCGTCCAGGGCGGCGGTTCGTACCAGCCTTCCGCTCCCGCCAATTTCCTCGATATGGTCATCACGCTCGAAGACTATAGCTCCATCGTTCGTTTGCTAAAAGCAGGCACACCCGTTTCGCTTGACATCGATGTCAAAACAAGGTTCCTCACCGATGATACCAAGGGCTATAACGTCATCGCAGAGATCCCCGGCTCCGACCCGCGGCTCAAAGACGAGGTCGTCATGCTCGGCGGACATCTCGATTCCTGGCACAGCGCTACCGGGGCGACCGACAATGCCGCCGGATGCACCGTGATGATGGAAGCCATCCGCATCCTCAAAACGCTCTGCATCAAACCGCGGCGCACCATCCGGATCGCGTTGTGGAGTGGCGAAGAAGAAGGCCTGCTCGGAAGCCGGGGTTATGTCAAAAAGACCTTTGCGGACCCCGCGACGATGCAGCTGCTGCCCGCACACGAAAAATTCGACGCTTATTTCAACATCGATAACGGAACGGGTAAGGTCCGGGGCATCTATCTCCAGGGTAACGAAGCCTGCCGGTCGATCTTCACGCAATGGCTGGCGCCTTTTCACGATCTCGGCGCTACTACCGTGACCATCAGCAATACCGGCGGCACCGATCACCAGTCCTTCGACGCCGTGGGCTTACCCGGATTTCAATTCATCCAGGACGAGATCGAATACAATACGCGCACCCATCATACCAATATGGACTCATATGAACACCTGCGCGCGGATGATTTGAAGCAGATTGCAACCATCGTGGCCGCCTTCGTCTACAATACGGCGCAACGCGATGCCAAACTGCCGAGAAAAGCGTTACCGGAGCCACGTCCCGCCGGCCGCGGCGGGTTCTGATCGGCTGGTAAAATCATCCGTCCGGTTTGTCGTGGCTTCCTTATTTTTGTCAGCCATGGCTAAGTCCAGCTCCGACACACCACTCATGCAACAGCATCGGGCGATCAAACAACGATATCCCGATGCTATTCTTTTATTCCGCGTAGGCGATTTTTACGAGACATTCGGAGAAGACGCCATCGTCGCCAGCAAGGTGCTGGGCATCACGCTTACCAAACGAAACAACGGCGCGGCCGCCTCGGCCGAGCTGGCAGGGTTCCCCCATCATGCGCTGGATACCTATCTTCACCGGCTGGTAAAGGCCGGGCATCGCGTGGCCGTTTGCGATCAGCTGGAAGACCCGAAGATGGTGAAAGGCCTCGTCAAACGCGGAGTCACCGAGATGGTGACGCCCGGTGTGGCCCTCAATGACCGGCTGCTCGATGGCGCCGCCAACAATTTCCTGGCGGGCGTGTATTTTCCCGAACAGGGCGGCACACTGGGCCTTTCTTTTCTCGATATTTCTACAGGAGAATTCTTCGTGACGGAAGGCGACACCGAATACGTCGATGGGCTGCTCCAAACGCTCAAACCCGCCGAGATAGTCTTTCAGCGCAGTTTTCAAAAACACTTCAAAGAGGTCTTCGGCAACCGGTGGTTCACCTATACCCTCGAGGCCTGGCTGTTCGAGGAAGCCTTCGCCATGGAAACCCTGCTCAAACAATTTCGGACCCATTCGCTGAAAGGGTTCGGGGTAGAAGACATGAAGGCAGCCATCATTGCGGCGGGCGCCGTCCTCCACTACCTGAAAGATACCGAACACCCGCATCTGCAACATGTCGCCGCCATCCAGCGGATCGACCGCGAGGACTATCTCTGGATGGATAAGTTCACGATCCGAAATCTCGAGCTGATGGGTTCCGCCGCTTCGGGCGAACAGGGCGGAGCCAGTCTGTTGAAAGTACTCGACAATACTGTTTCTCCGATGGGAGCGCGCATGTTGAAAAGATGGATGCTGATGCCGCTGAAAGACAGCGCCCGTATCCACCAGCGACTGGATGCCGTGGAATTCTTTATCAAGGACCCTGGTCTTCGCCAGACGCTGACCCAGCATATCCACGCGTGCGGGGATATCGAACGGCTCGTCGCCAGGATACCATCGCGAAAGATCGGTCCGCGCGAGTGCGTCCAACTGGCGCGGGGTCTCGAACATGTCGCCAGGATCAGGGAGGCTTCGGCAAACTTCCCCGATGACTGGCTGAGAAGATCGGCCGACCGTCTCGATCCCTGCCCCGCCGTCCTCGCCAGGATCAGGGCCACCATCCTGGACAATCCGCCCGCCGCCGCGGGCAAAGGCGATACCATCCGGCCAGGAATAAATGAGGAACTGGACCGATTGCGCGAGATAGCCAGCGGCGGTAAGGAATACCTGGCCAGGCTGCAACACCGGGAGGCCGAACGGTCGGGTATCTCTTCGCTCAAGATCGGTTTCAACAACGTGTTCGGATACTATCTCGAGGTGACCAATGCGCATAAGAACAGGGTCCCGGCGGATTGGATGCGGAAGCAAACGCTCACGGGCGCCGAACGATACATCACCCCCGAGCTCAAGGAATATGAAGAGCAGATCACCGGGGCGGAAGAAAAGATCCTGGCGCTCGAAGGGGAACTCTACGAACAGCTGATGATCTTCCTACAGGACTGGATCGCACCGATCCAGACCAATGGCCATGTTCTCGCGGAAATGGACTGCCTGCTTTGTTTCGCCGCCAATGCGCTGCAGTTCAACTATAAGAAACCGCTGCTGCACGAGGGTCGAGAACTCGATCTGAAAGCCAGCCGTCACCCGGTCATCGAACGCCAGCTGGCCGCCGGCGAAGCCTATATTCCCAATGACGTCCTGCTGGACCCGGCAACCGAACAGATCATCATCCTTACCGGTCCAAATATGAGCGGTAAAAGCGCGTTGCTCCGGCAGACCGCGCTCATCACGCTGATGACCCACATGGGCAGCTTCGTCCCCTGCGATGCGGCCCGGGTACCGTTGACCGATAAGATTTTCACCCGCGTCGGCGCCTCCGACAATCTCAGCGGCGGCGAGTCGACCTTCATGGTGGAAATGAACGAAACGGCCAGCATCATCAACAATATTACACCCGGCAGCCTGGTCCTGCTCGACGAGATCGGCAGGGGCACCAGCACCTACGACGGCATCTCCATCGCCTGGAGCATCGCGGAATATCTTCACAACTCCCCCAATTCGCCAAAGACCCTGTTCGCTACTCATTATCATGAGCTGAATGAGCTGGAAGAAAAGCTGACCCGCGTCCGGAACTATCATATTACCAACAAGGAAGTAGGAAACAAGGTCATCTTTCTCCGCAAACTGGCGCCGGGCGGAAGCGTCCATAGCTTTGGTATCCATGTGGCCAGAATGGCCGGAATGCCCCCTGCATTGCTGCAGCGTGCGGAAGAGATCCTTCACCAACTGGAGAATAAACATGTCGGCTCACCCGCCGGCACCCACTCCACACTCCATTCCGGCAGTTTATCCGACTCCCCCATCCGCCATACTCTAAAAAACCTGGCGGCACCCAAAATGCAGCTTTCTATCTTCGATGCGCACTCCGAGGCATTTCAGCAGATACGCCGTCTGCTGGAGGATACCGATATCAATCGGCTGACGCCCGTCGAAGCCCTCCTCCGGCTGCAAGAGATCAAGAATACCCTGAAATAGCGGCCCCTGCCCCGAACAGACTGCGCCTTCATTGCAGCAGCCGGTCTATCCGTCCGGTCGAATGGTTATTTTATCCACGCCCGCGCGCCGTATATCCCTAAAAATTCCGCGAAACGGATCGTTGGTTATTTTACAGGAAACTAAAGGTTAATGTGTATGATCCGGTTTTCCTATCAATTGCATGATTTCCGTCACTGGCTTACCGATCTCGCCCTTGCGCTCGGTCATTCGCGTAGCGGCGGTCGGCTGCAGCTGGCTCCCCGGCTGGGAGAAGGATATATCAGGGCAGGACACCTTCCTTCGGGCATTTCTTACGTGATCATGGACCTGTCGCTCAATGATGAACTGGCGCTGGCCCGCCTGGCCTCGCATCCCCCCGGTCTGTGTCTCTTCTTTCATCCTGCACCCCTGTTATCGTCAACGCTGAAGGAGGAGGAGACGGTATTGTCCCCTGGTACCCGGATCAAACGCGTAGGGCTGTTCTTCCCCCATATCTTCCTCCACCGGCATGTCCGCAGGGATATCCTGGACTGTCTTTTCCGGCATACGGAACATCACTCCCAACCCGATGACAAAGACCCATTCGCTTTCGAATACAAACCCATGCTGGAAGATATTTTCGCCATCGATCATGACTCCGCGCTGCTGCATCTCACCCTGCACAACAGGATACTGCTGCTGGCCGAGAAGTTCCTCCACTCCTTTCTGTCCAGGGTCACCTATTCGCCGAATGGCAAGACATGGGTTAGGAGCAAAGAGAAAGACCTCCAGGCGCTGAAAAACATCGTCCAGATACTCAGTGACAGACAGCTGGCTCAATTCCCTTCCATCGACACGCTCTCGCGCACGGCCATGATGAGCTCCACCAAGCTGAAAACCCGCTTCAAGCAGATCTATGGCATGAAATTGTACGAGTTCTACAACCGCAACCGGCTCGAACAGGCCAGGGAAATGCTGAAAACGGGGAATTATTCGGTCAAACAGGTAGGGATCAACATCGGCTTTTCCAACCTGAGCAATTTTGCTAAGGCATTCCGCAAAGAATTTGGGCTGCTTCCCAAAGAAGTATTGAAAAACAGGTAGATAGCACTCCCGAAAGTTTTGTTAAATAGCCTTTTCAGCTAGATAAACAGAGCTTGCAGCCTCCGCGAGCCATTTTTTGCCCTAAATTTGCAGTTTGCCGGTTAGGGTCCTTTGTTTCCGCGCAGACGAGCCTACCGGACACCGCCGACCGATCCCCCGAGAGCCCTAACGAACCGGACACCCATTGATCGAACTGATTGCCATTGAGAGCTATTTGATAACGTGAAAAACAGTAATATGGTAATGTACTCTTTCCAATTGGAAAACTTTGAAAAGTGGCTTGAGGGTCTTGCTGCCCAACTGGATACGACCGTTAGCGACCGAGTGCTGGCCATCCCGGCAAGTCTCGGTTCCGGAACCATCCTCGCGCAAAATATCATTCCGCAACTATCGTACGCGGTCATGAACTTCCGGTTGGATTCCGATCTGGAACTCCACCGTGAAACTGGCGCAGCGGGTTTCGTCATCTCCTTTAATATGGTTGAAGTCCAGAAAGAGCTGCTCGTCGGTCATCGTCAGCAGATCGTCTCCGACAAACGCCCGTTCCGCAACGACATATTCTTAACGGAGGCCCAGGACAGTGCCTATCTGCGTATCTCTGCCGGCAGCAATGTCAGGAGACTACTGATCTTTTGCTCTCATGACCTGGCACAGCAATATCTTCCGGTTGAGGTCTTCGAAAAGATAGCGTCATTTGCCAGCGAGAACAGCATCAGTGACCACCCGCTGTTCATCAATCTATCGCATCGGACCATGCTCAAGGAATTGTTCGAATTGAAAGTGAACGATCCGTTGGGTTCGATCAGGAGACTGTCGGGGATCGTCCATCTGATCGAGAAATTCCTGCACTCTTTCCTGCGCCAGGAACAGGCCGCCCTACCCAGGACCGTGAAGAAGAACGACCTGGAGAGCATGCAGCACGTGGAGCACATCCTCAGCAGCCGGCTCGAAGGGTTCCCTTCGCTGGAATCGCTGGCCCATGAAGTGTTCATGAGCACCAGCAAGCTGAAGAACCTATTCAAACAGGTGTATGGGCATACGCTGTATGATTATTACAATAAGAGCCGTCTTCAGCGTGCCAGGGACCTGCTGATCACAGGCCAATGCAGTATCAAACAGGCGGGCAGTGAGATCGGGTTCTCCAATCTCAGCCATTTTGCCAAAGCCTTTCGCAAGGAGTTCGGCATTTTGCCACGGGATCTCGTCAAGGGGCGGTAAATTTCCCCAAAGAGGTATGTATTCTATCGCATATAGAATAAATTTACCGGGAATTGCCAGCCCGTTTTTGGTCCAAGATCCTGAAACAAAAGCGGCCCGCACGCCTTACGGCACGCGGGCCGTTCCATTTGTGCGCAAGCACAGTCACATCATGTCATTCGGCTTGCCCGCGGGCGCGGTTACATCAGGTCCTGCAGCCGTCCGTATAACTGGGTAAAGGTGCGGTAGTTCGATTCATAGACCGCGTGGCGGCTCGCATCGGGCTCGTAGACAGCCCCTGACCTGACCAGCGCGGCCGCCTCTCCGGTGCCCTCGAGGACGCCGAGCTTTATCCATCCCAACATTGCGGCGCCGATGGCGGACGCATCCGCCCCGTCTCCCACCCGCACTTTTTTAAAAAATACATCCGCCACCATTTGCAGCCAGGAACGGCTTCGCGTGAATCCGCCGCTGGCATGGATTTGCTGAATCGGCCCGATCGTTTCTTCCAGCGACGCGCCGATCTGCCGCAAAGAATAGGTGACGCCTTCGATTACCGCACGCATAAAATGACGCTGGTCGTGTATGGACCGTACTCCGAAGAAGACCCCTTTCGCTTTTGCATCCCATACCGGCGCCCGTTCGCCCAGCAGATAGGGCAGGAATATCAATCCTTCACAGCCCGGCTCGATGGCATCCGCTGCACCAACCAACCCGTCGAGCGCGGCCATATCCCATCGCTCTTTTCCAAAAACGAGATTGGCATACCACTGCACGGCATTCCCTCCGTTGTTGGTCGCTCCGCCGGAGATATACAGATCCTTTGTCAGGATATAGCTGAACAAACGTTCGCGGGGATCGTATTCGGGAATAGTCGTTGCCATCCGAACGGCTCCGCTGGTGCCGATGGTCAATGCCGTTTCGCCGCGATGGACCGCACCGGTACCCAGGTTCGCGAGACAGCCGTCGCTGGCCCCGATGACGAACGGCATTTCTTCCGAAAATCCCAGCGACCGCCAGGGCTGCAGCAATGCCGATTCGCTATGCGTGCACGATACCAGTTCGGACAACTGCCCCTTATGAATGCCGGCATGCGCCAGCGACTCCGCATTCCAGTCTGATTGCCGGATATCGAGCAGGCCCGTCGCCGAGGCGATCGAGAAGTCTACCTGGTATTTTCCAAAAAAACGCCACCAGACATATTCCTTGATGGAGATGAATCGTGCCGCCCGCCCAAAAAGATCGGAGCATTCGTCCTTCAGCCAAAGCAACTTGCATAGCGGGGACATGGCGTGGATCGGAACCCCGGTCTGCCGGTAAATGCGCTTACCTGCCTCGCTATTCCTAAGCCTTTCGGCGCTGACCTCGCTGCGGCGGTCGGCCCATGTGAGCGCTTTTGTCAGCGGCTTTCCCCTTTCGTCCACGAGGACCAGGCTGTGCATGGCGCAGCTGAAACCAACTGCAACCGCCTCTTCGTCCGGCCTGCGTTCCGTCACCTGCAGCAACACGGATAGGACGGCATCGAATAAAACGGTGGGCTCCAGCTCATGCATACCCGACGCATCCGCGAAGACCGGGTACGAGGCGTCTGCGCTTTCCAATATCTCTCCCTGTTCCGTATAAGCGACGGCCTTGGTGTTGGTTGTGCCGATATCGATGCCGATGACGTACCTCATCCGGAATGTCTTAAATCAGGTCACGCAGGCGCCCAACCACCGCATCCACTTCTTCCCGCGTATTATGCTTGCTGAAAGAGAATCTGACCGTAACCTGGTTGGGGTTGTGGTTGATGGCCCGAATAACGTGCGACCCCTGCTCCGCCCCACTGGTACAGGCGCTGCCACCGGACGCGCAGATATGATGGATGTCGAGGTTGAACAGCAGCATTTCGGATTTTTCGGTCTTCGGGAACGAAACGCTAAGCACGGTATAGAGGCTGCGTCCCAGCGGGTCGCCATTGAAGGAGATGCCTTTCAGCTGCCGCTTCAACTGTTCCATCATATATACCTTCAAACCCTTGATATAGGCGCTGTCGGCTTCATATGCGGCCGTGGCCAGCTCCAGCGCGCGGGCAAAACCTACGACCCCATAAACGTTCTCGGTGCCCGCCCGCATATTGCGTTCCTGGGAACCGCCGTGGATATAGGGATGAATGCGTACATTCTCGTTGATGTATAGCAGTCCGACCCCCTTTGGTCCATGGAATTTATGGCCGGCGCCGGTGATGAAATGGACAGGCGTATTGCGCAGATCGAACGGGAAATGGCCGACGGTTTGGACCGTATCGGAGTGAAAAATGGCTCCGTATAATTTACACAGCTCGCCAACCGATTGGATATCGAGCATGTTGCCGATCTCATTATTGGCATGCATCAGGGTGACGAGCACCTTCTCCGGGCTGGCGGCCAGCTGCTGTTCGAGGTCTTCCAGGTCGATGTGCCCATTGGGTAATACCTTCACATAGCTGAGCGCAGCCTCCCCGCGTTTATGCAGGTGTTCAACCGTGTGCAGCGTTGCATGATGCTCCAGCGGCGATGTAATGATATGGATACAGCCGAGGTCGCGCACGGCAGCGGTGATCGCCGTATTCGAACTTTCCGTTCCGCCGGAGGTAAAAAATATCTCCGCCGGATGCGCGTTGAGGATCTTTGCAACGGATTTACGACCATTCTCGATCGCCAGCCGCGATTCCCTGCCGTAGGAGTATATGGAAGAAGGATTACCGAACTTGTCTGTGAGATAGGGCATCATCGCCTCTAACACCTTCGGATCCAGGGGGGTGGTAGCGGCATTGTCAAAATATATTCTCTCCATAGTCTAATGTAAGGGACCCGGGCTTCGCCGGGTCGGGGGCCTAAAGGTAAATCAATTTGGCAAATCGAATGTCCGCCCGGCGACAATACCCCCATCGCGTAACCCGCTGGCCCGCCACGACGTGCACTTCCGTTAGGGCGCGATAGCTTCCTTGATGTCCTGCATCAGCCGCAGCGCGATATTATTGGCTGTCGTTTCAAAGCTGCTTTCCGCATAGATGCGGATGATAGGCTCCGTATTGGAAGACCGCAGATGCACCCAGTCGTTGTCGAATTCGATCTTCAGACCGTCATCGGTATTGACAGGATGGTTCTTGTACTTCTTTCTTATCTTATCCAGTACCGCCGGAACGTCTATGCCCGAGCGGAGCTCGATCTTGTTTTTGGAGATAAAATAATCGGGATACCTTGTCCGGAATGATTTGATGCCATTTTTGTGATGCGACAAGGCGCTGAGAAAAAGACCGATGCCGATCAGCGCATCCCTTCCGAAATGCAGATCGGGAACGATAATGCCGCCATTGCCTTCTCCGCCGATGACCGCGCCGACCGACTTCATCATCTCTACCACATTGACCTCTCCAACGGCCGACGGATAGTATTCCCCGCCATGACGGATCGTAATCTCCTTGAGCGCTTTCGTGCTGCTCATGTTGCTAACGGTATTGCCGGGATGTTTGCCAAGTACATAATCGGCCACCGCCACCAGGGTATATTCCTCGCCGAACATGCTTCCATCCTCGCACACGAAGCACAATCTGTCCACATCAGGGTCCACCGCTATGCCCATATCGGCCTTTGTTTTCACCACTGCGGCGCTCAGTCCGACCAGGTTTTCGGGCAGCGGTTCGGGGTTATGCGCAAAGCGCCCGTTGATCTCTTCGTTCAATAGTATGACTTCGGCAACTCCCAATGCCTTCAGCAACGGCGGAATGAACAATGCACCCGTGGAATTGATAACGTCAACGACGATCTTGTACTTCTTTTGCCGGATGGCGGTCACATCGACCAGCGGATATTTTGCGATGGCGTCGATATGCTTCTGGAGCCAACCGCCGGTCTGGGTATATTCGCCCAATTTGTCTACGGAGGCGAAAACGAAATCTTCCTTCTGCACCTTCTCCAATATCGCGCTGCCTTCTGCGGCGCTGATGAACTCACCCGAAGCATTCAAAAGCTTCAATGCGTTCCACTCTTTCGGATTATGACTGGCGGTCAGAATGATTCCGCCGGCAGCTTTTTCTCCCGTCACCGCAAGTTCCACCGTCGGGGTCGTGGACAGACCCAGATCGATCACGTTCAAACCCAGGCTCGTCAATGTGCTCACCACCAGTGCGTTGATCATCTCGCCGCTGATCCGCCCGTCGCGGCCGATCACGATCGTTCTTTCCTTGCAGGTCTGCAAAATGCGAGTTCCAAAAGCGGCGGTAAATTTGACAACATCCAGCGGAGAGAGGTTTTCACCCGGTCGGCCTCCAATCGTTCCCCTGATACCCGAAATGCTTTTGATCAACGCCACAAATACAAAGTTTTTAAATGTTCACAATTAGGAAGTTTTGAATGTTCACAAAAATAAGGTTTCCTTTCCTGTTGTCGATGTGGAAAATTCGCCCCGAATAGCTATACTGCTCAAAAGGATCGATATTTTGGTATATTTGATAAATTTGTCGCCGAAAATGGTATTAATCGACGCGGGACCGCCTCATCCGGTTTTTTGGCAGAAGATTTTACAGGGTGATTACTGGCTCTTTTCCCGTATCAACCAGCACTGGACCTCCTCTTTCCTGGATACGGTCTTTTCATTCATTCGCCAGGGCGAATTCTGGATCCCTTTCTACCTTTTCCTTTTGGTATTCGTTACCCTCAACTTCGGAAAAAAAGGCTGGCTTTGGTCTCTCTATCTGCCTATGACCTTTATCATCAGTGAACTCATCAGCCGGTACCTTGTCTGCGATCACCTGGTCTTCCGGCTTCGTCCCTGCAATAACCCCTTATGGGCCGACTCGATGCGCTTACTCACCAATTCCTGCCCCACGAATTCCGGTTTCGCGTCACCCCACGCCTGTTACCATTTTGCTATGGCCTTTTTCATATTCAGGACCTTGGGACCCACAAGCCCGTGGTGGAAAGGAATATTCATCTGGGCCTCTCTCACTTCTTATGCGCAGGTGTACGTCGGCATCCACTACCCGCTGGATATCGTACTCGGCGGATCCCTTGGCGCGGTTATAGGCATATCGACCGCCCGTCTGTTCCGGCTCCAGGCCGGTACCCTCCATTTACAAACCTACAAATCATCCCATGCTTGAGCTGCTCATTCTATTGTTCCTCATTTTCCTGAACGGTCTGTTCGTCATGGCGGAGATCGCGTTGGTCTCAGCACGAAAAAGCCGTCTCGAGAACCTGGCCGACAATGGGGATGATCGGGCCAAAGCCGCGCTCAAACTCTCTGAAAAACCCGAACTGTTCCTTTCGACGGCACAGATCGGTATCACGCTGATCGCTATCCTTACCGGCTTTTATTCCGGCGAGAAGTTCAGCGCCGACCTCCAGCCCTGGCTGGAAAAAATACCCCATCTGAAGCCCTATGCCGCCAATATTTCAACGGCGCTTATCCTTGTCATCGTTACCCTGCTGTCGATCACCTTTGGCGAACTGATCCCCAAACGCATCGGCCTGCTGCGGGCAGAGCAGATCGCCCGTCTCGTGGCCAGGCCGGTACGAACGCTTTCTCAAGTCACCCATCCCATCGTCTGGCTGCTCAATAAGACCAGCAATCTCTTTTTTAAATTCTTCTCGATCCGCCCGTCGGAAGACAGCGCAGTCACCGAGGATGAGATCAAGGCCATCATCAACGAAGGTACCGAGCAGGGCACGATCGACGAGGCCGAACAGGAGATCATCGAACGCGTCTTTCACCTGGGCGACCGCAACATTACCTCGCTGATGACGCATCGCAGCGATATCATCTGGTTCGATCTGAACGAAAATGAGGAGACCATCAAGGAAAAGATCATCCGCGAGCCGCACTCCGTCTATCCCATCTGCGACGGTGAGATCGACAATATCAAAGGCGTCGTCTCCATCAAGGACCTCTATGTGACGGACGACGACGTGCTTTTTAAAGATATCATGACCGCGGCCCTTTTCGTACCCGAGAACAACACCGCCTATATGGTGCTGGAGAAATTTAAGACCTCAAAGATACATTCGTGCTTCATTGTCGATGAGTATGGCAGCCTGCTCGGCATGATCACGCTTAACGACATCCTCGAGGCCATCATCGGGGAAATCGCCCAGACGGACGTCCAGGATTACGAGATCAGGGAACGCGGGGACGGCAGCTATCTCGTGGACGCCCAGATCCCGTTCTATGACTTCCTTGCGCGTTTCCACAAGGGAGACTGGCTGACGGACAGCGACAATAATTTCGATACCCTGGCAGGTTTCATCCTCAGCGAGCTGGAGCGGATACCGCGGGAGGGGGAAAAAATGGAGTGGAGGGGTTTCACATTCGAGATCCTGGACATGGATGCACAACGTATCGACAAGGTGCTCGTGACGCTTTCAGCCGATCTCCGGAAACAGGTCCAGGACGAAGAAGCCTGATCCTCCCCGAGCTACCGGTGACGGCGCTAAAACTCAAAGCTCGCATTGGCCGTGGGATAATCCAGACGCGTGCTTTTTCGCACGCCACCTACCGTCACATGCATGATATTGATCTGCTGGCTGAATCCATCATACAGCAGATCGTTCACTGCGTCGATCCGTTTCACGGACGAAATGTCGTTCACCTGGAAATAGCTCCACGTGCCGTCGTTCTCATTCTCGTTGCCGACGAAATGCAGGGTCACGGGTTTCCCGTCGACTTTCAGCCGCAGATGTTTTTCCACATAAGCTTCGATCAGCTTGCCGGCAGCCGCCTTGTCCGCAGCGGCAGAGAGATCCACCCGGTTACCGGACGTTTTTTCCAGCACCGATTCAAAGTCATTGGTGAAGATCTTGACGCTGACCTCCAGTATCTTGTCCTTGGGATTGTGGGTGATCTCGGTAACGCTGATATAGAGTGGATGGGTATCCTGCATGCCCCTGCCCTGGCCCGCCAATACCAGCGAGAGGGCGGCCATACTCAACCATTTAAACCAATATCCAGCCATTTAAAAAGTAAATTTCGGTACGACAAAAGTCTGAATAATTTTACAAATATGCAGGACTTCCCGCTTTACTTCGGTATCGGAATCCACCACATCCTGACCTGGGAAGCCATGGATCATATCCTTTTTGTGGCCGCGCTTTGTCTCCGCTACCTGATCAAGGACTGGCGAAAGGTAGTGATCCTGGTGACGGCTTTTACCATCGGGCACTCCACTTCCCTTACGCTTTGCGCGCTCGGGCTCGTGCATCTTGCCAGCCGTTGGATCGAATTCCTGATCCCTTTGACAATAGTGGCGACCGCGGTTGACAATCTGCTGCAGCGGAAGAGGCAGGTCGAACATCCGTCCCCGCTCCCCCTGATCTATTTCTTTGCTCTTTTCTTCGGGCTTATCCACGGATTGGCATTTGCCAATTCCCTACTGAGCCTCATCGGGGGAGACCACCTGCTCGTACCATTGCTGGCTTTTAACCTGGGCGTCGAAGCCGCCCAGCTCCTGGTGGTTGCAATTATCCTGGCAATTTCCTTTATTTTCGTGCAGTTGATGAAAGTTCGCCGGACCTGGTGGGTCTGGGGCGTCTCGACGCTCGTACTGGTGGCATCCGTGAAAATGGCTTTCGAACGCTGGCCCCATTCTTAAATCTATTCTTTTTCAAAATACACACACATGAAGACACGACTGCTTATTCTGCTCGGCTGCATTATATCCGCTACGCTGCCGGCGCAGGACGTCCAAAACAACCCCACTTCCAACCACGGGAATAAATTCGAAGCGCTGGGGACCATCCTTCCGACCCCCAACGAATACCGGACCGCCAGTGGGGCCCCGGGTCCGAAATACTGGCAGCAACGCTGCGATTACGACATCAAGGCCAATCTCGATGAAGACAAGCTGTTGCTTTCCGGCTCGGAAACAATCACGTATTTCAACAATTCTCCCGATGAACTCACCTATCTCTGGTTGCAGTTGGACGAGAACCAGCACAGTTCGAAGAACAATGCCAACTACCAGGATGGGAGCAGGATGCAATCGATCGCCGGCGATCACGTCGTCAGCGATCAGCAGCTGGACCGCATGGCTATGGCTTCGGAGCCCAATGATTTCGGCGACAACATCCTGAAGATCACGGACGCATTGGACAAACCGCTGCACTACCTGATCAATAAGACCATGATGAGGGTCGAACTCCCCGCCGTCCTCAAACCCGGTCAGAAATTCATCTTCAGGATCGACTGGAACTACCGGATCACCGACCGGTTGAAGGAAGGGGGCCGCGGCGGCTATGAATATTTCCCGGAAGACGGCAACTACCTTTTTACGATGACGCAATGGTATCCCCGTCTTTGCGTCTACAGCGATTTCCAGGGCTGGCAGAACAACCAGTTCACCGGCCGCGGCGAATTCGCACTCACCTTCGGCAATTTCAAGGTGCAGATGACCGTTCCGGCCGATCACGTTATCGGCGCGACCGGCGAATGTCAAAACTATCAGCAAGTGCTCACGCCCGCCCAGTATGGGCGCTGGCAACAGGCACAAACATCGAAAGAGCCAGTAGAGATCGTCACCCTGGCCGAAGCGAAAGCCTCCGAAGTTAAGAAGAACAAGGCCAGAAAGACCTGGATCTTCAAGGCGGACAATGTGCGTGACTTCGCCTGGGGCTCTTCGCGAAAATTCGTAATGGATGCCATGCCGGCCTATGTGGAAGGTAAAAAGGTCATGTGCATGAGCTACTACGGCAAAGAAGCTTATAACCTCTATCGGCGGTTCAGCACCAAGGCGGTGGCGCATACGATCAGGACCTATTCGCATTTTACCATCCCCTTCCCCTACCCGGTAGCGCAAAGCGTGGAGGCTTCCAACGGGATGGAATATCCGATGATCTGCTTCAATTTCGGCCGCACGGAGAAGGACGGCACCTACAGCGAAGCTACGAAGTACGGTATGCTGGGCGTCATTATCCACGAGGTGGGACACAATTTCTTCCCGATGATCATCAACAGCGACGAACGGCAATGGACCTGGATGGACGAGGGTCTGAATTCCTTTGTCGAATATCTTACCGAAGAGCTGTGGGACAACCATTTCCCCGTCCGCGGCAAGGGGCCGGCCTGGGCCATCGTGGATTATATGAAATTGCCGAAGGACCAGTTGGAACCCATCATGACCAATTCCGAGAACATCGTCAATTTCGGGCCCAATGCTTACTCCAAACCGGCCACCGCGCTCAATATCCTGCGTGAGACCGTCATGGGACGCGAATTGTTCGATTATGCGTTTAAAGAATACGCCAGACGCTGGGCTTTCAAACACCCGACTCCGGCCGACCTGTTCCGCACGATGAACGATGCGAGCGCCGAAAACCTGGACTGGTTCTGGCGCGGTTGGTTCTATGGCATCGAGCCGGTCGACCTCTCGCTCGACAGCGTCAAACACCTGGTTCCCGACTTCGCGTCCTTACCGTCGCATACCGATACCACGATCGTTAGACATATCGACAAGCCCATGCCCGACGGGCGATTCCCCACGGACGTCTCCAAAGAGCGCAACCGTACCGATAAGAATATTGCGTTTGCCGATGAGGCCGATACCTCACTGCACGATTTCTATTATAAGTACAGGCGCGGTCAGATACCCTACGATACGTCGGGCTATACGGCACGCACCACCTTCGTCAACGGAAGGGACGTTAATGCGTTCACCGACGAACAGCTGAGCGACGCCGACAAGGAAAAAGTCAGATCCAGGCAATTCTATGAACTGCAGTTCAGCAATAAAGGCGGTCTCGTCATGCCCATCATCATCGAATGGACCTATAAGGACGGCACCAAAGAGATCGAGCGGATACCCGCACAGATCTGGAGAAAGAACGAGTCGCATGTCACCAAGGTCTTCGTAAAAGACAAGGAAGTGGCCAGCATCCGGTTGGACCCCAACCGCGAAACGGCCGACATCGACGAGAGCAATAACAGCTGGCCGGTGGTCAAAACCGAAAGCAAATTCGAGGTCTTCAAAGCCAGACAGCAAGGTCTTCGCGCTCAGCCGCAGGCAAACAACCCGATGCAGATGACGGGTAAGGATAAGAAAGCATTTTAAATAGTATGGCCCCGCCTTCGGCGGGGCCACTCTTTTGCAAATGACCGGCCATCAGGCCAGCAGCCTTACCGCTATTCCCGCGAGAATGGCAATGCCGATGCTCAGCAGGGTCCCTATCACGAGATATTCGGTCTTGATCTCCTGCCTGTCCTTCTCGCTAAACCGGATGATGCCTTTGGCCGTTATCAGCAGGCCAATAGCCGAATACTGATTTTGCAACACCAGTATGAGCACGATGATCCGCTCGGCAATGCCGATCCACTTCCCCGCATTGACCAGGCTGTTCCCGGGATCCTCGATCTTCCTGCTCCATCGATCGGTCAGCTGCCCTATCAGGATACCCGCCGGAGCGGTTACGAAAACAAAGGCTGTCAATACGATCCAATGATGCTCATCGGCATTCATCCACCGGCCGATACTGCCCCACAGATCCTCGTCGCGGAAGGTCAGCGTCCAGCATCCTGCGATCACCAGCAGGTGCAGCAGCTGGTCGGCCAGGAAATATCCTGCGTTACGCGGCCGCCAGGATTTCCAAACATCGATAAAAAAGTGAGTAAAGAGGATAATGACCGCCACCAGCCAATACTGCCATCCGATGAGAAGCCAGGCCACGGCAGCCGTCACCAGGGCATGCAGATAGAGCTTGCCAGAAGCAAAATGTTTCCGGTAGCGCTCTTCCACCCAGGCGCCGGGTTGCAGGACAAAGTCCGTTAACAAATGGGACAAGAGCAGCTTGGTCAGCCAAAGAGATCCGGGTATCATGGTAATTGTTCGATTAATGCACTGTATTGATGAAGAAGCCTTTCCAGCTCGGGCCATCGTCCGTCTGCCGCCAGTTGGGATATCGTACTTTTCGATTTGTTCAGCGTCGCAGCCAATTGCTGCTGCCGGCTCCCATTCACCAATTCCACGATCACTTCGGCCTGTTTGGCGGACATTTTCCTGAAAATGCTGTCCACATAGTCACTCATTACTTCGAATGCGATGTCGGCCTTCGGATCGCCACAGCCTATGACTAACCGGCGCCCATTCAATTTTAGCGGATCGAATAGCCTTCCGGAAAGGAGAAAAGCCTCCCCCCTGGCCGTCCCCAGGTCGTCAACCGGGAGGATGACATCCCCAACTCCGATGCTCACCCTTATATCGAAATCCATTTCCGGCGTCTCATTGTATTGGATGGCCAGGCCGCGGCAAGCCAGCGCCATGGATAGCGCCTCTTTCGGTTTGTCTATAAATACCTGGAAACTGTCACCGCGGTATACTTCGAATGGATACCCTTTCAGTACGTCTTGCTTAAGCCGCTGAAAGAGCATTTGCTCCTGCCCGGGAAGGAGTTTGGTGGAATTGACGATATCGGCTGTCAGCACCGCGGCAAGTGTGGTTTTTTGAATGCTCATGGCTTAGCTTAGTTCGGTTATTTTACCGAACTACCATAAAATTCGGTTATTTTACCGAACTAGCAAAAAGTTCGGTCATTTTACCGAACTAATAAACACTGCCGTCCTTGACCTTCACCTTCTTTTTCCCAATCTTTTTTTCGAAATCCAGCACCTCCTTAGGTTTGGCGACCGCCTTGGATGGGCCGGTGGACGCAGAAGCGGTTTTGCCGGGATTCTCCAGCTTGCCCAGCGTGTAAGTTTCGGTGCGGGTTACCATTCCGGTCATCGGGTCATAGAATTTCCACGTCCCATTCTTGATGCCCACCCCTTCGTTTTTGACGATGACAGTATTGTAATGATCGGGATGATCGGGATCCTCCACCACGATGGTATCATAAAGTTTCTCCGGATTTAAGGCCTTCCAGCTTTCTTCGCGCAACAGCGTCCCGTTCATGCCGAAATACTGGCAAACGCCGTCCTTGTTCCCCCATTTGTAAAACTCGACACCAGTAAGATCGCCCTGCAGGCTATAAATGCGCCAGGTTCCCTCTTTCCGGTTGTCTATGTACAGGCCTTCTTCCTCATACCCCGGCTCGCCACGCAACTCATCGACATGGTTCACCCAGCGTCCCTGTCTCTGATCCTTCTTATCCACACAGTTCAACGTATCCCCCTTAGGGCCTATGATGAAGCTTTTCCACTGGGAATACCCGTGCAAACCGACCGACAGGAGCGCGATCCCGATCAAAACTGAATATATTCGCTGCATAGCTTTAAAATTAACGAAAATCGTTCCAATTTATGATAAGGGCCAGGGGAGTCCTATATTTGCATACTCAACTGATTGACATGAAAGTATGGTTAGGATTGTGTTTCTTGCTGCTGACGGGGAAATGCATTGTGGCGCAATCTGTCTCCATTGCGCAGATGAAGGCCGATCTGGAGAAAACGGACAACCCGATCCTGTATGCCAAACAGGTCCTGAAGAAAAGATTCAGGATCGATACCGTCGTTGTAAGCAGGACCCGCGCCTTCGACGGTCTGGCCGACAGCCTCGCCTATAAGGGAAAGGAAAAAAAGGTATATGGTCCCTACGGCCCCCGCGGAAACCGCTTCCTCGTCCAGGTGCTGAGCAAGGCACCCAACCAGTTCTACCATATCGGCCAGATCTTCATCGACACTTCCGTCTTCCGGTACCGCGTTGCCGATTCGCTGGGCAATGCGATCATTGCCAGGATACAAAAGGGGACCGCCACGTTCGGCGAAATGGCCCAGGCCTATTCGATGGGAGGAGAAAGCGTTACAAAAGGCGATATCGGCTGGGTCGCGCGCGGCGTTCTGCAGCCAACATTCGAGCACGAGGTGCTCGTTCATAAAAAAGGAGAGGTCTTCAAGGTCTGGAGTCGAAAAGGGTTGCACATCATCAGAAAGATCGATGATCCCAAACAGGACACCGGCTTTGCGCTGATGCTCCAGGTATTCCTTTAATCGCCCTCAACTGTCAGGGAATCGCCCTCAACTGCCAAGGAAATAACGCACCGCCAGTGTATACCCTTCCAGGCCCAGCCCGGCGATCGTCCCTTTAGCTTTTGCAGACACATGGGACAACCTGCGGAATTCTTCCCGCGCATGTACGTTGCTGATATGTACCTCGATCACAGGGGCCGGGATGGCAGCGATGGCATCGCCGATCGCAACCGAGGTATGCGTGTACCCGCCCGGGTTCAGAATGATGCCGTCGGAAGAAAAACCGGTCCGCTGCAGCTCGTCGATCAGCTCGCCTTCGATATTGCTCTGGAAATAATGGAAGGTCACACCGGGGAACTGCTGCTTCAACGCTGCAAAATACTGCTCGAAGGTCCGGTTGCCGTATACCTCGGGTTCCCGTGTACCCAACAGATTGAGGTTCGGACCATTGATGATGGTTATTTGCATGTGGTGTTATTATCTCAATTGTGCTCCCGGATCAGCTCGATGAACTCATCGAATAGATAGCGGCTGTCATGAGGCCCCGGCGTGGATTCCGGATGATACTGAACGGAAAACGCCGGCCGGTCCTTCAACCGGATACCCTCGATCGAAGCGTCATTCAGGTTGACATGCGTGATCTCGACATTCTTCGCTTTCTTCACCGCCTCGGGATCTACGCCGAACCCATGGTTCTGGGTGGTGATCTCGCATTTTCCCGTCAGCAGGTTTTTAACCGGATGGTTGAGCCCGCGATGTCCATGATGCATCTTAAAGGTAGGGATATCGTTCGCCAATGCCAGCAACTGGTGACCCAGACAGATGCCGAACAGCGGTCGCTTTTCCTGCAGGATCTCCTTCACCACCGGGATGGCATAATCCATTGGGGCCGGGTCTCCCGGACCATTGGAAAGGAAATAGCCGCTGGGTCTGAACTCCTTTAGCCGGGCGAGAGGCGTCCTGGCCGGAAAGACCTTTACGTAGGCGCCCCTGTCCACCATGCATTGAAGGATATGCCGTTTCACTCCATAATCCATCACGGCGATCCTGATCGGCGAAGCAGGGTCACCCATTTCATATTCCTTACCCGTGCTGACGGCGGAAGCCAGTTCCAATCCATCCATCGACGGAGTAGCCTTCAAAATTGCTTTCAGCTTGTCCAGATCGGTGATCTCGGAGGAGATCACACAGTTCATAGCTCCCTGTACCCGCACATGCGCCACAAGCGAGCGGGTGTCTACTCCTTCTATGCAAACGACGCCATTGGCCTTCAGGTAATCATCGAGCGATCCCCTGGCCTGAAGACGCGAGAACTGTTCTTCGAGGTTGCGGGCGATCAAACCCTTGATCTTGACGTCCGAGGACTCTACATCACTATCCTTAACGCCATAGTTACCGATATGAACGCTGTTCATGATCAGTACCTGTCCGTAATAGCTGGGGTCCGTGAATACCTCCTGGTACCCTGTCATGCCGGTGTTGAAACATATCTCTCCGGCTGTGGTGCCTGTCTTGCCGAAAGCCTGGCCATGATGAACGGATCCATCTTCGAGCAAAAGAATCGCCGGTATGGTGGAGTTCGCGGTGGAAGTGATAGGAGACATCTGGAATGAAAAATTTGGCAAAGATACTTAAAAAAACCCGCCACAGGGGCGGGTTGTATAGTTAACTTTTTTTCGCTGCCGGTTCGGGAGCCTCCGCTGCCGGGGCCGATGCCGCTTTCTTACGGCCGCCGCCAGCCCGGCGCGTCTTCCTGGCCGTCGCTTCTTTCGCTTCGCCTTTCCCTTTGCCGTAGATCTCGTTGAAATCTACCAGCTCGATCAGCGCCGTCTCGGCATTGTCGCCGATACGGGTGCCCAATTTGATGATGCGGGTATAACCGCCCGGACGGCCGGCTACCTTTTCCGCTACAGGTCCGAATAACTCGTTCACGCCATCCTTGTCCTGCAGATAACTGAATACCACCCGACGCTGATGTGTCGTATTATCTTTTGCCTTGGTGATCAGCGGCTCTACATAAGTTCGCAGAGCCTTTGCCTTGGCCAGTGTTGTGACGATCCTTTTATGGACGATCAGCTGAACGGCCAGATTGCTCAGCAACGCCTTCCTGTGGGATGCTGTGCGGCCTAAATTGTTGATTTTGTCTCCGTGACGCATGACTATTGAAATTTAAACCTTACACCGTGTCAGGAATTGTAAGGTATTGGTTACTACTCATCATCCACCTTCAGCTTGCCGAGGTCCATGCCGAAATGCAGACCCCTCTCGCCAAGCACCTGCTCGATCTCGGCCAGGGATTTCTGCCCGAAATTGCGGAACTTCATCAGATCTTCCTGCTCATAGGTCACCAGCTCGCTTAGACTGTTGATCTTGGCAGCCTTCAGACAGTTGAATGCGCGAACCGAGAGATCGAGGTCTTCCAGCGGCGTTTTCAGGATCTTCCGGAGCTGCAGGGTCTGTTCGTCGACCAGGTCTTCCTTCTTCTCTTCCTTGTTGTCGAAAGTGATGTTCTCATCGGTGATGATCATCAGGTGCTGGATCAGGATGCGCGAAGCCTGCTTGACTGCTTCTTCCGGATGGATCGTTCCATCGGTGGATACTTCCATGATCAGCTTTTCGAAGTCGGTGCGCTGCTCGACACGCGTATTTTCGATAGAATATTTCACGTTCTTGATGGGCGTGAAAATGGCATCGGTCGGAATATACCCGAACGGCGCATCCTTTGGCTTATTATCTTCCGCCGGAACATAACCACGGCCCTTGCCGATGGTGATCTCGATATCCAGCTTGGCGGAAGGATCCAGGGTACAGATAAGCAGACCGGGGTTCATCACCTCGAACGATGGAGTAGCTTCTCCCAGCGTCCCGGCAGTGAAATCCGTCCTGTTCTTCAGGCTCAATGTGATCTTTTCCTGAGCCACTTCATGGTCAACCTTTTTCTTAAAACGGACTTGTTTCAGATTGAGAATGATTTCCACCACGTCCTCCGTCACCCCCTTGAGGGTAGCGAATTCGTGATCAGCACCCTCGATCTTGACCCCAATGATCGCATATCCTTCCAGCGAGCTGAGCAATACCCTGCGAAGGGCATTCCCGATGGTGACACCATAACCCGGCTCTAAAGGGCGAAATTCGAATTGAGCTTCAAAATCGGTCGCCTTTTGAAGAATGATCTTGTCTGGTTTCTGGAAATTTAAAATGGCCATATTTAAATTTA